>Ga0316204_10003293_pt1 | contig 32913 bp, 25 predicted proteins | sample 6monrhotite_MG_2_FD_205661 | JGI IMG/M metagenome (GOLD analysis project Ga0316204, IMG submission 205661) | Microbial mat bacterial communities from mineral coupon in-situ incubated in ocean water Damariscotta River, Maine, United States -... | ecosystem: Environmental > Aquatic > Marine >... | reverse complement strand
ATGATGAAGGGCATGAGATAGGGATTCATGGTTATAATCATGCAAGAGCGGGTACTGTTTCAACAAAAGAATATGTAGACGGTGTTACTAAAGCTAACACTATTATAGAAACTATAATCGAAGCTAAAACTACAAAGATATTTCGCCCACCGTATGGCGATATAACATTACCAACTTTCCTCTCCCTATTATATTGTGGTTATAAGTATGTTATGTGGGACTATGATTCTGAGGATTCTTTTATAGAGGCTGCGGATGATCTGTATCTTAATATTAAAAATAAGCCGCCTGTAGGTGGTTCAATTTGTTTATTTCATGATGATTATGAACGTACATCAGAAATGTTAGGTAAGCTGATTGAACACTGGAAGTCTATAGGTTTTAAATTCAAAACAATTTCAAATCTTTAATAAATATTTGCTAATAATAAACTAAGAGTTTTTTATGAAAGTAGGTTACATAACATCATCATCATATTCAGGTTCTACATTGCTGACCTTTATTTTAAATGCGCATCCTAAAATAGGTACAATCAGCGAATTTGATGTTATGGATCAAATTAGAACAAATTCTGATTATTTATGTTCATGTGGTGAAAGATTAAGAGAATGTGGTTTTTTTTCATCTTTAAAAAACGAGCTAGAAAGCAGGGGAATAGAATTTCAATTGGATGATATGCAGCTAATGTTTAACTTAGCTGATAATGAAAGGCTCAATCGCTACTTAAGCCGCAAATTACCACTTTTAAACTCTTCTTATTTAGAAGAATTAAGAGATGCTGTCTTAATGCTTATTCCATATTTTAATAAAAAAATGGAACGAGCTCATACGAGAAATAAATTATTCATTGAAACTGTATTAAAGCTAACTAACTCTGAAGTATTTATTGATGCTAATAAAGAACCCTATAGGCTTAAGCATCTAAGTAAAGACTTTGATACTAGTGCAATATATATTTATAAAAATGGAATAGCTGGTGCATTTTCCTTGTATAAAGGAACGTTACGCACCAACTCATCAGCATCTTTTGAGTCTGAATGTAAAAAGTGGTTTATAGAACAAATAACTATTAATAGATGCCTGTCCGATATAAATGGGCTTGATGTTGTAAATGTCGCTTATTCTGACCTTTGTAGCGATACAAATAAGGAAGTAAATAAAATATTTGATATGTTGGGGCTTGAAAATATTGACGTGAGTTCTTTTTACAATTCAGAGCATCATATAATTGGTAACTCTATGAGAGTAACATCAATAGATACAATTGAAGAACGTCTGGACTGGCAGGAAAAATTAACATCTTCTGACATCAAGACATATAAAAAAATATTAGATAAATATTCATCAATGTTTGCAAAATATAACGAAGAAGCTGTTTCAAAACTATGGACAGAGCTTTAAAGTTTTATATCTGTATATTTTACTATGAACTGTCATTCACTAAATATTGAAGAATTAAAGAAGTTTTCAGAGATTGCTTCGAAAAACAGTTGGGAAGATGCTTTTTCAATATATGTTGACACTTGCGATTCAGGCACTACTTACTATATTAGAAATGAAATTTCAAAACGATATACTAATTGGGCAGGCTATTTATCGAGCAAAAATAAAACTGCAATCGTAATAGAGTCAGGTCTTGGCGCAAATGTCATCACTTTGGCAAATAATCATAATCATGTATATGTTATATATGTGAATGAATATTGTAAATCATTAACAGAATTAAGGCTTTCTTATTTAAAAATATCAAATGTCTCATGCATTAATGAAAATGAACTTCATACTGTTGATCCTTCAACTCTAAATACAATTGTTGCATTTAATGAGTCTAATGATGGTTATATATACAATCTTACATGCAGTCTTCTAAATGCCTTTATCATTGCCGACCTTTACTATGTATGTAATAGTATATATGCTGCTAAACACATAAAATCATTTAACAGAAATCTGAATAGATTTCACTATACAGGAAATACAAGAGATCCATTTCAAATAACACCAGGTATTAACAAAATAAACGAAATCGGTAAGTTTAAATACCTTCTAAAAAAGTATCTCCCCAAATACTTCAATGAGTATATTTCCTTAACAACGCTCTCATTTAATGAATCATTTTATGAGGCCTTATGTTTTGATATACGAGATAAATATTTTGATCATTCATTAGATTTGCATATATCAAATATGTTTGTTTCTAAACCAAATGGTGCTTTGTTGTTTTTGTCTATCAATAGGCAAAAAATGGTCGTTAGAATTTCATTTGATGCTTTAGCTAACAAACGACTTGATTCAAATACTTTGACGTTAAAAACTATTGATGACTATGGTTTAAACATTTCGCCTATACTGATAGCAAGAGATTCTTACCAAAACATACAGTATTCAGTTGAATCTATGCTTACTGGAGTCAATATTAAAGATAGTGAGTTAGCTACTAACGATAAGAGCCATAAGATAATAGAGCAATCTTATAAGTATCTGGTTGAGTTACATGAAAAAACCGCTAACTATATCGATCTAGTGGATGATTACTACAATACCTCAATACAATACGTACTAGACGTTGCAAAATCACGCTTTGATAGTTCTCTTTATAGTACATTTGATTTAATTAATAATTATATTCATAACTCATTATATGGGAAGAATATCGCTTTAGTTTTATCTCATGGTGATTTTTCAGTTGATAATATTATTGTTAATGATGGTTCAGTAAGTGGTGTAATAGATTGGGATTATTCACAAATTAATGGTTTGCCAATTGTTGATTTATTGTTTTTCATTTCTAGTACATACAAGAAACGTAGAAAATTTAGTAATTCAGATATGCTCATGAATGCCATTACTCATGAATCATTTGGCGATGAAGAAATAAAATATATCAATCAATATTGTCATACCTTTAATATAGATAAATCCCTGATTAAGCCGCTGAGTATTATGTATGTTATGCATCATATTGCATTTCGTCTAGAACAGGGTGAACCGTATTCATACTATAATTTTTACAAAAATATGTTTTCAGAAATATTAAAGACTATAAAGCTAGAGATAAAGGGAAATTGTGAATTTAGGACGTAAAGTTGTAAAGAACTCATTATCTAACAGCGCTGCCTTTGTGGTGGAAGCTGTTACAGCATTTTTGATGATGCCTTTTGTTATAGGTCACCTAGGTGACAATGCTTATGGGATATGGGTACTGGTTAGTGCAATGACTGGCTATCTAGGCTTATTTAAACTCGGTTTCAGGCCTTCTATTAATAAACATGTTGCAGAGTTTAAAGCTAAAAATGATTTTGATAAACTAAGAGGTTTTGTAGCGGGCAGCTTGCATATATACATTTATATTTCATTTTTTATATTACTTACAAGCTGGATAGTTTCATACTTTGTGCCCCATTTGTTTAATATTGACAATGATTACATTCTAATATTTCAAGTATTAATACTTTTTTCAGGCGTTCAATCAGTATTTTCCTTAGTAGGCACTGCTTACGGTGGTGTGATTTCTGGATATCAACGATATGAGATTAATGCGGGTATTGAAATTGGTGTTATTTTAGTTAGAGCAGCATTAATTTTGTATTTCCTGCCGGATTTCCAAGATCTATATACAATGGCTGCGGCTCATTTTTCTATAACTATTGTTGGTTACCTAGTAACAATCGTTATGGCCAGAAAGATCTCACCTGTTAAGAACCTGGAAATTAAAAAGAAACCATCAAAAGAGATTCTATCTATTATTATTAAATATAATTCAATCAGCTTTGGTATTGCTGGAATTGGTATTTTAATGAATTATGTAGATACTATTATTGTTGGTTTATTATTACCATTATCAGTTATTACTCATTATGCAATTGGTGACAGATTAGTTAAGTATACAATTTCATTTTTAAGCGTTGCTACACGCGTTATAGCGCCAGCTATCAGCGAGCTAAAAGCGACTAATGATATGCCGGTCGTTACTAAGTTATTAATCAATATACACAAGATGTCCTGTGTTATTGCCTACCCAGTACTCCTTTGTTTAATCATCCAAGGTGGAGAATTTATTAATCTCTGGATGGGCGAAGGTTATGAAGATAGTGTTGAAGTGATGATAATTCTGGCATCTCTAAGTATAATTATTGCACCAAGTCAGGTCATCAATCCTTTCTTATATGGTCTAGGTATGCATAAATATTTATTATATTTCTTAATTTTAGAGGTTTTGATATCTGTTCCGCTCTGCTACTACTTAGGGTCAGAGTACGGAATGGTTGGTGTTGCAGCTGGTCTTTCAATACCTAGAGCGATTCTAAGGGCCATAGCTCTACCTATACTGCTTGATTTTGTGTTAGATATTAAAATATCTATTCAGATGTTCAGCTCACAGTTAAAGGTTCTATTTGGCAGTATACCGTACATAGGTTTACTTATTTTATCTAGACATTACCTTGATCTAGATACATGGCTTATCTTTTCATTCCAGTTACTTGTAATTGGGATGATACATGTTGTCTTTGTTTACTTAGTTATTTTAAACAAGGCAGAAAAACAACAAATTTATGAAAAAATATTAACAAACAAATAATACTGAGAATAATATGTCATTAATAATGGTTAGTGGTGGACTATATCCTGAGAACTGGAAATCCATTCAAAAAAAGAATGGTGAAAATTTTATCCGTTTTAATACAGCTGAGTTATTGATACTTGATTGGGATACAAAAAGCGTTATTAAGAAAATTAATCATATTTCAGAACCTGAGGCATTAAATCCAAGCTTAATGTTTAAGGGAAGTGAAATAAGTGAAGGTATTGCTCGTGTTGTTACAAACACTGAAATTGTTGAATATGATTTAAAAACGTATGAAAAAATCAATGTTATAACAGATAAAACATTTAATGATCTGCATGCAGTATCAAAAATTGGTGATGAAATTTACCTGGTTAATACTGGTCTTGAAATGTTGCAGGTTATTGACGGATCTGGATCTGTTATCAGAGAATATAATATGGCGGAATCAGATACCTGGACAAGATTCGATAAAGATTTCGATTATAGACATACAGGATCTACTAAACCACATGAATCTCATATTAATAACGTATTTGAAATTGACAACGAAATCTTTGTCACTCGTTTACTACAGAAAGATGCAGCTGACCTATCGAATAACTCAGTCTTTAATGTTGAAGTAGGTAACCCACACGATGGGCTATTGTATGAAGGTAAAGTTTACTTTACCACTACTAATGGACATGTAGTTGTCTTTGATGCAAAGACAAAAGAGCGCATTGGGGTATACGATATTAATAAAATATTAGAAGACTCAAATTACAAATCAGGTGGCTGGTGTAGAGGTATTATGCCTATGGGTAACAATAAGGTTCTTGTTGGTTACACTCAGCTCAGGCATACAAAATTTAAAGAGTTTGTATCTATGACCATTAAAATGGGTGATAAACCCGCACCGACTAGAATATTAGAAGTTGATTTAGATAATGGTTTAATTACAGATGAATATGTTTACCCTGATGTGGGTAATAACGGCGCTGCTATATTTTCAATACATCAGATATAAATAATGTCATATTCTTTCACTATTTGTTATTTAGATTTTTATTATTCAATTAGGAGAATGGATTAGAATTATTTTCTAATACACCATTATCAAAATATATATGACATACATTATTTTAATATTGATATTAACTATCTGTGCGATATGGCTGATTCTTAAATCCAGAAATATGGATATTTGGATTCTTCCATACATTAATCATAAACTTAAAGGTAAAGTTTCAACCAATAAAACAAAACATGTTTACGTCTGTGTTGCCGATCATCATGAACCCTATTTTGGCCAGGCAGAACAAGATGTTGCAAGAAAAAGAGAAGAGGTATGGTTACGAGAGTATCGTAAAGCTGTTGCAAACCATGTCGATAGTTACGGAAATAAACCTGTACACTCTTATTTCTACCCGGAAGAGGAATACGATGAATGGATATTAGACCAAATACAATCAATCTGTGAAGAAGGTATGGGTGATGTAGATATACATTTACATCATGATGACGACACAGCAGAAAATCTGGAAAAAACATTAAATAGTTTTAAGAAACTTCTCCACGAAAGACATAATTTGTTACGTAAAGATAATTCCGGAAACATAGTTTATGGATTTATACATGGTAACTGGGCGCTGGATAATTCAAGGCCTGATCGTAGATGGTGTGGAGTCGACAATGAAATTGAGGTTTTATTAAGGACAGGCTGTTTATTTGACATGACAATGCCATCTGCTCCTAGTGATACGCAAACAAAAACTATTAATAGTATTTATGCAGCTAAAGAAGATGGTTGTCCAAAATCTCATGATATTGGTCGACAAATAGAACAGGGTAATTGGGTTAATAAAGATGAATTATTAATGATACAAGGTCCTTTAGAATTAAACTGGAAAAGTCGAAAGTTTGGATTAATACCTCGTATTGAATCAAGTGAGTTATCATTTGATTCACCGCCTAGTATGCAACGAGTAGAATTATGGGAAAATAGCTCGATTTCAGTCAAAGGTAAAGAAGAACACATTTTTATTAAATTACATACTCATGGGCTTGAGGATCAAAATATTGACATGTTTTTTAATTTGAAAGGATTCGATACATTATGGACTTGTCTTGAACAGAAGTTTAGAGATAAAAATAATTATAAATTACATTATGTATCAGCATGGGATATGTACCAAAAAATAAAAGACTTAACAATAAGTGATGAGCATTCATAATTATGCATGTTCTACACGTCATAGAGTCATTGGAATTTGGAGGGGCAGAGAAGGTCGTTGTTCATCTCGCTAATAGCTTTTCCAAAAAATATAAAATCAGTGTTTGCGTGACTAAAAGGCAAGGCGAATTGATTAATGATTTGAACGATGATATTGATGTATATTTTCTGGATACGGGTGAAGGGAATAATTTAGATTTACCTAAAAAGCTTATAAAACTTATTAATGACGAAAATGTGGATGTAGTACATAGTCATAACTGGGGCTTATATATTGAGTCTGCTATAGCTGTCTTATTAACTAAGAAAGTAAAGTTGGTTTATACCATACATGGTCATTACACATTATATAGTCCAGGATTAAAATCAAATATTAAGATCGCGTTACGCCACTTATTAGAAAAAATCGCATCATACAAAACGCATAAGTTAATTCCAGTTTCTGATTCTATTAAAGAATATATTAAGAAAGACATTAAAATATCGGAGTCTAAACTACTAACAATTCCAAATGGAATTTCTGGTTTAGATATTAATCTTAAGAAAGATAGAACAAATGCTAGTAATATAAAATTTATTACTGTAGGCAGGATTGCTAAGGTTAAAAATCATGAAATGCTTTTGAAGGCATTTCATATATCACTTAAAAAGTTTAATAATATACATTTAACAATTGTTGGTGATGGCCCAGAACTCAACAATTTAAAACAACTTTCTAAACATTTAAATATTTCTGATCATGTTGAGTTTACCGGATTTAGAAATGATATAGATAAAATTCTAGCCAATCATGATGTGTTTCTAATGTCATCAGATTATGAAGGGGTTTCAATAGCCGTTCTTGAGGCTATGAGTTTGGCGATGCCTGTTATTGCTACTGATGTAGGTGGTAATTCTCAACTTGTACTAAATAAAGTTACAGGTTTTATAGTTGAAAAGAATAATGAATTTGAATTTTCTAACGCAATAAATATTCTATGCAGCTCTCCTGAATCCTTGGCTAGATATGGAAGTTCAGGGTTTAACTATTTTAAAAAACATTTTCATGAAGACGTTGTACTTGATCAGTATATGGAAATTTATGAAAGTTGTAAGGTATGAACATGCAAACTACTAAACCATTGAATATTCTTTACCATCATAGAACGCAAGGCCGAGGAGCTGAAGGTGTTCATATAATGAGTATAGTTAATGCCTTACAAGACCTAGGTCACAACGTTACAGTATTATCTCCACCTGGCGTCGATCCTCACTCAACCGCAGGTAACGCACCTGTTGATAAATCTGATGTCAAAACATCGGGCATTAATCGACTTTGGAAGCTACTTAGTAAACACACGCCAAATTTTATATTTGAGATGGCTGAAATATTTTACAACATTCTTGCTTCTAAACGGCTTGAGAATGAATTGAGTAAAAAATCTTATGATATTATTTACGAGCGCTACGCTTTTTATATGATTGCAGGTTCTTTGAAAGCAAAAAAATATAAAATTTCTTTCGTACTTGAAGCGAACGAAGTCAATGGAATAAAAAATAGAGCACGTAAACAGTCAATGCCCTGGTTGTGTTCAAAATTTGAAAAAATTCTTTTCAAAAACTGTACTTCAATATTAACTGTTTCTTCATATCTTAAAGAAATGATAGAGCAAAAAGGTGTTGATAGTCACAAGGTTATGATTGCACCAAATGCAATTGATCCTAATAAGTTTAGTGGAAAAATAGTTGTAAATGATTTAATTGATAAATTTAATCTATCTGATACAACTGTTTTAGGATTTGCAGGCTGGTTTGATGACTGGGATAGACTTGATTTACTGATAGACGTTTTTGCTAGACTTAAGAATAACCAGACAAAAATAAAGTTATTGTTAGTCGGTGATGGTGCAGTTTTAGATCAGGTAAGACAAAAGGCAAAAGAATATAACATTGAAGATGATGTTATTATGACAGGACCTGTTACACGTGATGTGGTGCATCAGTATTTGTCTCTATTAGATATTGCTGTAATTACTCATTCAAATGAATTTGGCTCTCCAGTTGTTATGTTTGAATTCATGGGATTACAAATCCCTATAATTGCTCCGGATTTAATGCCAATTACTGATGTATTGTCTGACAATGTCAATTCTCTGATATTCGACGTGTTAGATATGGATATGTTAGAAGGTAAACTTGTTAACTTAATCACAGATATTGAGTTACAAAATAAATTAGCTACTAATGCATATAGTAAACTAATGAATGAGCATACTTGGAAGAATAATGCTCAACAAATAATCGCTTCATCCGGTATATAGTTATATAATAATATTTAATTTACCCTTAATTAAGTGTTCTTAGAAATGATCAATCTAGAAAAACTTAAAATCAGATTTTATTCATCTTATAAAGTGGATAAATTCCGTGAAAAATGCCTATCTTTATGCACACCGCATAAACAGACTAAAATTATCTTTATATTGGGTTGCCAAAGATCTGGTACTACTATCATTCAACAATTAGTAAGCATGAGTCCACTTGTTAAGTACCATGGTGAAGGTGAACTACCTTACTTTTATGATGCAGATGGGGAAAAATCATTCCGTCTCAAAAGTACAAATGAAATAGAACAATATACTGACAATGAAGCTTACGAATACATTGCATTAAAGCCATTGTATGAAAGTCATAATATAGAACAACTCCTAACTGATCATGAAGGTAGTAAAGCTATTTGGGTGTTTAGGAATTATAATGATGTCATAAAGTCACACCTCAATTATTATAATTTTAATGCTATAGACTATATACGTCCTGTCTTTAATTTAAAAATTAAAAGTTGGATTAATGAATATGTACCACAAAATGTTAGTGAACTATTAAAACAGCTTTCTATAGATGAACTATCTGATGCAGATGCCTATGCATTATTTTGGTTATTAAGAAGTTCTATCTATTTAAATATAAGTGAAAGTCATAAGAACAAAGTACTTCTAATTAATTATGAAGATCTTATATCTATGCCTGAACAGCAAACGTCTAGATTATTTAATTTTCTTAATATTGCAAAGAAAAGCTTTTTTTATAAAATAATAAGATCAGGAATAGTTAAAAATAGTTACAACTTCAAAATAAATCCAATAATTAAAATTGAATGTGATCGGATTTATAAAGAATTATATAGTCACTGCTAAGAATTAACAATCAATAGGGGATAGGACTTGAGTAAGAAGGACTTATTAGCTTTGATTCTATCAAAGTCTAAAATGTTATCACTAATGGGTAGCATAAATGCCACTCTAAATAGATCTTTAACCATTTTAGCCTATCACAGAATTTACGATATGGGTGATGAGGCTTCATTCCCTTTTGATCCTGAATTAATTAGTGCAACACCTGAGCAATTTAAGACACAAATTGAATATGTGAAACGTTATTTTAATGTTGTTTCTTTTAAGGATGTTATCAATCATATTGATGGTAAAAAAATACTTCCGAAAAGACCTATAATTATTACTTTTGATGATGGTCATTATGATAACTATAGTAATGCTTTCCCAATACTGAAATCATTAGACGTTCCTGCCACCATATTCCTTTCTACCGGTTATATTGGTAGCGATGATATATTTTGGTTTGATTGGGTAGCCTATATTATATATCGAACAAATAAATTATCTTTCTCACTAGCAGATAACACTGAATACAATATTGGTAATACTGTTGAGTCACGCCGTGAAATAACCGAGCAGGTACTTGAGTATTTAAAATCGGTCCCTAATGCCTCAAGACTTCAAATAATTAATGATTTAACTACTAAATTAGATGTTTCTCTTTTAGATGCGGATAAATCTTTATCATCGTGCCTTAATTGGCAGCAGGTTATTGAGATGTACTCAAACGGTATAGAATTTGGTTCTCACACTATAAGTCATCCAATTTTATCTCGCCTTAAAAGTACTGAATTAAAAGAGGAAATAGTAAAGTCTAAAAAAGATATCGAAAAACAACTTAGTATTGATGTTGATACTATTGCTTATCCCGTAGGTGGAAGTAGTGAGTACGATACAAATGTAATTGATATTTGTAAATCTGCAGGGTATAGACTAGGTATATCATATGTATCAGGTATAGAAAGAACGAATCTATTGAGCTTATTTGAAATGAAACGACTACATGTAGAACGTTACACTAATATGCATAGATTCAAAGCGATGTTACATTTGCCACAAATATTCATGTGAATTGATTATTAATTAATGAAAATTAAAATATCATATTTAATAATAATACCTATTACTATTATTATTGGCCTGGAAATATTTCTTCGATTCGTTATATCTATGCCTTCAACTCAGCAATATGATAGTAAGCTAGGCTATACAAATATTCCTTATAGCGAATTTATTGAAAGCCATGAAGGCTATAGTAAAACAACATTTAATAGCTTGGGTTTTAATGACTTCGAACCTGATGATAAATTAGATAGAAAAATATTTGTTATTGGTGATTCATATACTGAAGCTTTTCAAGTTGATAAATCTGTTAGCTTTACTTCCATATTGGAAAACTTAATTAGTGATCAAAGTACAGATGTTATTAAGCTGGCCAGAGATTCATTCATGCCGTTTCATTATCCCGTCTTATCTGATAGGTATTATGATAGGTTTAAGCCTGAAGTTACTATAGTGCAATTTGCATCCCATACTGTAAGTGATTTATATGAAGATAATGTGAAACTAATTATTGATAATAAAGGAAACATCAGTGATTACACTATACAGGCATCATCATCCGATCAAAGTAAAGAATCTATTCGAAAAATCATTAACAATTCAGCTCTAGCATATTATGTATTAAAAAAATATAAATATTTGATAGTTCAAACTCTTGATAGAGTGAAATCAATTGTATCTTCTAATGCAGACAAGAAGCCTGCTATAAAAAGAATAAGTAAAAAAGACATGCCAGATACAGATCATATAAAGCGTATCTCTTATGTTATTAGTAAAATTAAAGGTCCAGTTATTTGCATGTATTTGCCAGCTCCTTCAATTACTTTTGAAGAGTCACAACAAAATAATCGAATAAGAGACATTGTTAAAGAAGCATCTTTACAATCTGATGCTGCTTTTTTAGATTTTTCAGATATCTTTAGACAATACTATTCTACTTATAATAAAACACTAAATGGATTCTCAAATAGCAAGCCAGGATCAGGCCATTTGAATTATAGGGGGCATGAACTCGTTGCGCGTAATCTGCATATTCAGTTGTCCAAAATGGGTTACATCAAGTGATATTTTCTAGTCTTGATTTTTTAGTGTTTTTTATACTCATACTTTTTTCCTTAAAAGTTTTAGAGAACAAATCAGAAAATAGTAAAAAGATCTTGCTATTAGTAGCAAGTTACTATTTTTATGCTTACTGGGATTGGCGATTTGCTAGTTTAATATTATTAAATACTGCTGTTTCGTATTTAACCGGTAAATATATATATGCTCATGAAAACAATGTTCGAGCTAAAAAGTTACTTTTGACTATCAATATAATAACTAGTCTTGGTATATTAGCAGTTTTCAAATATTATAATTTTTTTATAGAGTCATTAAATACAGCGCTATCTTTAGAAGCTTCACCATTATCAACGTTGAATATAATATTACCACTTGGTATATCTTTTTATACTTTTCAAACTCTAAGTTACACAATAGATATATATAAAAAACAAATCAAACCATCGGGATTACTAGATTTTTCGTTGTTTGTTGTTTTTTTTCCACAACTTGTCGCTGGACCAATTGTACGTGCTTCAGAATTCCTACCTCAACTTAAAAATAAAATAGTACTAACATCATCTAATTTTAAAGCTGGGCTTGCGTTATTTATAATTGGCTTTGCCAAAAAAAGCTTATTGGCAGACAGCTTATCAATTTATGTTGATTCTGTGTACTCTTCCCCACATTTATTTGATGGTTTAACGCTTCTCTTTGCAACAATGGCGTACTCACTACAGATCTATTTTGATTTTTCAGGATATTCTGACATGGCCATTGGTATTGGTTTAATTATAGGGTTTTCATTTCCTAAGAACTTTGACTATCCATATAAGGCAAGAAATATTACTGAGTTTTGGCGGCGCTGGCATCTAACATTATCCAGATGGTTGAGGGACTACCTATACATATCTTTAGGTGGTAATCGCAAAGGTAAATATAGAACGTACATAAATTTATTCTTGACCATGGCATTAGGTGGGTTATGGCATGGTGCTAGTTTGAATTTTCTACTATGGGGAATGTTCCATGGCATAGCATTAGCATTACATAAAGTTTATATGTCACTCGTTCACGAAAACATGCATAGTGCTGATTCTCAAGCGTTTAGTAATCTTAAACCTTCTACCATAGTTACTGATTTCGCATCCATCGTTGTAACCTATCTATTTATATGTGCTACCTGGGTTCTATTTAGAGCTAATAGCTTTGATGATACTTATATTATTTTTCATCAGATTTTTACAATGGGAGAAGGTGTCAACTGGGTACATATTAGCTTCTTCTTTATTGTGCCTTTATTCCTGCTTTGGCAGATAGTTCCTAATAATGAAATTCTTAGAAAACGTATATTTAATTTAGATAGTTATTCTGGTTATACAGCGTGTTTACTACTTATATCACTTATTATATTGTTTGCACCAACTGGATTATCACCCTTCATCTATTTTCAGTTTTAACTGAAAGTAGATAGTTCTATATTTCTGTAATATATAAGAGCATCTAACACTTATGAAGATTGATACAGTTGATGTTAATTTGAAAACTCTACCAAATTAATTATTTAGTTTTTTGCGCTTTCACAAACTGTTAAATATTTTTTAGCTGCATTCTCCCATGTCAGGTGTTTGATCGAATTTGTAATTTGATTTTCATCCCACGTTCTACTAAATGCCTGTATGAATGATGAAGCAATATCATCAATATTATTAGGATCAAATAAAATACCAGATTGTTCATTAACTACATCTGGAATTGCGCCTACGTTGCTCGATATTACTGGTCTACCGCAACCCAATGCTTCCAGTATGACGTTAGGACAGCCTTCTCGGATACTAGGTAAGCTGAAGAAGTCCGTTGAAGACATCCAGGTGCTAATTTCTGAATGGTCGACTTTACCAATAAAATGTACATTTTCTTCAATCTTTAATTGCCTGGTAAGTTGTTTTAATTCCATATCTAATGGCCCATCACCTACAATATATAAATTAAAGTATTTTCCATTAGTAATTAATTTTTCTGATGCAATGATGAGGGATTTAATGTTTTTCTCTTCACTTAATCTACCTACATATAAAACCATAGGTGCGGATGATTTTATACCTAGCCTTTGACGACAGATATCTTTATCCTGAATTTTAAAGCTATTTATATCTACACCATTTGGTATAACAGTGATCTTCTCTGAATTAATGTTATGGTTTATTAATTCATTTTTTAGGTTATTAGAAACTACAGTTATTGCCTTGGCACGATTTAACATTTGTAAAATAAGTGGTCCTTTAATACTATGATATGTGTCCTGGTTTATGTCACATCCTAAACCTGTCGCAATATGAGGAATATTCAAGTCTTTAATGGCCATATCAACCGCACAACTGTCAGGAAATAACCATTGTGAATTGATGGCATCAAAATTATATTTGTCATTTAATTTTTTAATACTTGATTTTAATCCTATAGACATCAAAAGAGCATGATTAGATTCTGAAACTTTAGGAATCATCGGGTACTTAGGTGAGTAAACTTTAATACCATCAATTATGTATTCATTTGGAACTAGTGCAAATTGATACCACTTTTCAAGCTTCTTCAAAATAGAGATTTTGGGGAAGTAGGGAAGTGGGCATATTACAGTCACATTGCAGATTTTCTCTAATCGCTTAACCAGTTGTAATGTGAATATTCCACGCTCAGGATCGGATGGTGTAGGGAATAGATTGGTAATTAATAATAAATTCATAGTAATTAATCGATATATTTACGATGCCAAAGCTCTAAATTAAGCATAGAAAAAATTCGACGACTATTATCTTCAGATTCGTTCTTATGATTTATTAACATACTTTCAACGTATTGTGGTTTAAAGTAACCTCTATTTAACGACCTATCATCTAATAGAACTTCTCTTGTTTTATCGTATAAATCTGTTCTAAACCATTTAGCAATTGGAACAGGAAATCCTTTTTTCTTCCTATAGATTATTTCGTGAGGCAAATGCATTTCCATTACTTTCTTGAGTAAATACTTACCTTGCTTTCCATTTAAACGATAGTCATCTGGTAGTGCTGTCGCATACTCTACAACCTTGTGGTCAAGTAGTGGAACTCGCAATTCCAGAGAAGCTGCCATTGTCATTTTATCTGCTTTTACTAACAAGTCATCGGGTAACCAGCTCTTTATATCAGTGTATGTCATTTTTCTTAAATTTGTCCCTTTAGACATTCTACTGAATAAGTCGTTGAAATATGATGAGGTAGCCTGATGTGATTGACGTAAATAATCATCATTATACATATTATTTTTTATACTACCGGTAACATCATTTGAAATACTATGATATCGTTTTTCAAGTGGTTGCGATAACCAATCGATATATTTCAACTTCTTATCTGATTCACTGAATGAGTTGATAATTTGTTTTTTTACAAAATCTGGAGCATATTTGAAAAAGGAGTGTCCTTTATCAATTTTCGGCATAATTTGATGGAGAGGGTAACCAGCTAAAATCTCATCACCACCTTCACCAGATAAAATTACCGTTACATGCTCTTTTGCCAGTTTAGATAATTGATATAAAGCAATGGCTGCGCTTTCAACTATGGGTTCTTCAGTATGAGTTATTAGAGTATCGACAGAGTTAAAAAAGTCCATAGGTTCTAAATAAAACTCATGATGCTCTGTTTTAAAATGATCAGATACAATTTTAGCGTAACCTAGTTCACTTGATTCCGGATCATTCTTATAGCCAACAGAAAATGTTTTCACGGGTTCACTGGTTTTTTCAGACATTAAAGAAACAATTGCACTTGAGTCTAATCCACCACTTAGAAATGCGCCTAATGGAACATCACTTATGAGACGTAAATCAATACTTTCTCTTAATAACTCTTCAAACTCACTCTTTGCCTGTTCAAATGAAATATCATTAGTTTTAGTGTCTTCAAGATCCCAGTAACAGTTAAACGTAAACTTGTTATTTTCTATCAACAGTGTGTGGCCAGGTTTAAGTTTTTTAATGCCATCAAATAAAGTTTCTTCACCTGGTGTGTATCCAACATCCATATAAAAATCAATAGATGCTAGATTTACGCCGGGTTTATGCTTTAAACTTGCTAATATCGGTTTAATTTCAGATGCAAATATAAACTGTGATTCATCTTTGTAATAATATAATGGCTTTATGCCTAATCGATCTCTTATGATAAAAATACGTTTGTTACGTTTATCATAAATAGCTATTCCAAACATACCTCTAAAGTGGTCGACACATTTTTCACCATATTCAAGATATGCGTATATAATAACTTCAGTATCTGAATGAGATTTGAACTTATGACCTTTTTTCTCAAGATCCCTTTTAATTTCTTTAAAATTATAGATCTCGCCATTAAACACAACAGTGATTGATTGATCTTCACTGTGCATAGGTTGGATACCACCTTCAATATCAATGATTTTAAGGCGCCTATGCCCTAAGCCCAAATTTTCAGTGACAAATACGCCTTCAGCCTCAGGGCCTCTGTGTATCATCAAGTCATTCATTTTTCTAATATCATCGGCTAAAATCGGCTTGTCATTTTCAATATTTAAAATGCCAGAAATTCCACACATTTATTCTCTCTCAATTATTTGTTTCATGTTAAAAATATTTCTCTTATAGCGTTATTGTATTATGCCTAGTCTATATCCTTACAGCTTTTTCAGGCTAAAGACTCTTAAAATAAATAACTATTGATATATTCGCTTAAGGTTAGATTGCTTGAGCACCACGCACTTTGACGTTCTCCAGATCTGCACATATCGGCTTTTATTAATGCTTGATGTTTTAAAGGGAAAAGCTTTTGACTTGTCTTTTTTCTATTCACATACATTACATTATCTTCAGCAAACCCTTTGCAATCAAATCGATCTGTGTTGATGTCTCTTTTATCTATTTTTGAAAAACTACAGTTCTGTATTTTTACATCTTTAACATAAGAGGGGATAACAATTCCAAAATCAGATCCAGTTACAGTAAAATCTTTAATTACATTGTTAGATGCATTTGATCGTCCATTTCCATCAAACATCATGCCTCTTCTGTTTAAATTTCCTAATGCATGATTGATTGAGTAGTTACCTAGAAAATGATTATTTATATTACCTTTAGGCCATATCTTCGGGTTATGCGGTGCATAAAAATCTGCACCAAACTTCATACGTTGATTTGATTTGGCATAATCAATGCTAATATTATTCTCAATTGTTACATTTGAGCAATTATATATTGAAAAGGCAGCGTTTGGTTCCGTAGGTGTATTCATCGTCGTAATATCCCAGCGCGCTACATTTCGACGTAATGTTATATTTTTGCCTTTGAAGCACTGGATGTTGTAACGGCCTTTGCCAAAAGCCCAGGAATCTTCGAGTAAATGTCCTGTGCCACTAATAAATATCGGGTTTTTATGCTTGTTGCTACCTGCATGAGAACAGCTCATAAAGCGCATTGTATTGTTGTTTCCAGACATGTGGCATGTATGGGATGTTTTGCCCGCATGGTGAACACGTAAACCCCTAACACTAGAGTTATTACCTTTCAGTTGAACAAGGCCACCACGCCATGCTTCCCCCAATTGACTCATGCCATCAATTTCTGCCTTGCCATCATGTACCGCACGTACATGAATGTTACTTGGTATATCCATATGTTGTTGATATAAGCCATCATTTAAACATAAGGTATCACCAGGGTTTAGATCGTTAAAAGCAGAATAAAATGAATCACCAGGGCTAATAGTTAATGTGCAATTAAGTGTATTTTTTTTATTAGAAGACGTTTTATTATCTTTTAATGTGATTTTTTCTTTAGACTGTTGATTGTTTTTGCTTGATGAATTTTCTAATTGTTTATAGTCAGTAAGTGAGGTTTCATGAATAGGGCCACCTGACGAACATGCTGTTAATAGTACGCTGAGTAGTATAAAAACAGTAAAAGAATGAACGCTATGCTTATTAATAATGGTCATAAAAATCCATATTTATTGTTTATGCTCTAGTTTTTACAGGAGTAGACTATAGCATGAAAGCATAAAATGAATAATCAGATCATGTCTGCGAAAGCACGTATTGTTCAAGTTTGCTATTGTTAGTTTAAGACTAACTAACACTCATTATTGAGTCTTAATTTGAATGTAGTGTAAGCGTCAGATACGATATTGGTGGATCAGTGATATGTTGCGATGTTAGTGTGATTCACAGCATACCAACTGTTAATTTTTGAAGTTCTAAATATTCAATGGGATAGGTCATTGTTAGCTTCGTGAAAATACACTTATGTGACGGCTATTTGAACAGTACTATCATGACCGTTAATATTAAATTGCATGCCATCTGATACATCGTAGATATCAATTTTTTAAAAAGACATCAGTAGTTAGATTTGCCAATCAACACGTAGGTTTAGCCTACGCATAGCCCAGCTTTGGTTTCTTCTAGCTACTCTATTAATCTTGTAGTAAGAGGTTGACGGGAAAAAAAGTCTAAATATCAATAAGTTAGTTAAAGCTTGCAATATAGTCAGACAGTGTCAGGTCGGTTACACACCAGTCACTTTGACGTTCACCACTGCGGCACATATCGACTTTAATTAGTACTTCATTTTTCCACGGAAACAGCGCATTTGAGACCTTAACTCTGTTTACATATACTGCACCAAAGCTTGAAGTGCCGTTACAAACACCTATGTTATTTTGCGCGCCACCTGATACATCGAGGATATCAATATTCAAAAAACTACAGTTATCCATAGTTAGATCGTTAATGTAACTGGGGATTACCACACCAACGTTTGATTTATTAACATAGAAGTCCTTAATGACATTGTTCCTAGCAACTGCAGCGCCTGCGCCATCAAACTGCATTCCCCTGCGATTTGAATTACCCAAAGCATGATTTATTGCATAATTACCTAGAAAATGATTGTTATTGTTGTCGGGCCATTCTTCCGCGTTATGTGGCGCATAAAAATCAGCGCCAAATCTCATTTCCTGTGATGACAGGCCATAATCAAGGCTTATATTGTTTTCAACTGTCATACCATTACAGTTATATATCGAAAAGCCGGCATTGGGTTCTGTAGGGGTGTTTGGCGTTGTAATATCCCAGCGAGCCACATTATGACGAAGTGTCATATTGCTGCCTTTAAAGCACTGTACAACATAACGACCTTTACCAAATGCCCAGGAATCTTCTAATAGATGGCCACTTCCGGTCATAAAAATAGGGTTTTTATGCTTTTGCATACCCGCATGAGAGCAACTCATTACCTGCATGGTGTTATTGCTACCTGACATATAACAGGCGTGCGCATTGATTGAGGCGTGATGAACGCGCAGTCCCCTGACACTTGAGTTTGAGCCTTTCATTTGTACAAGGCCGCCTGTCCATTCTTCACCAAGAACGCTACCGCCATTGATTTCAGCCATACCATCATTTACCGCTTGAACATGTATATTACTGGGTATGTTAATAGCTTGCTGATATTCACCATCATTGAGGCAGAGTGTTTGTCCTGAATTCAGTGATGTTAAAGCTGTAGAAATTGGATCGCCAGGATTAATGATTAATGTACATATGCGTTTTTCATAAATAGGAGATGAAACAATACCTGTGCTACTAGTACTCCTAGTTTCATTTGCGCCCGTCGAACCTGTACAGCTCGTTAAAAAAAAACAAGTTGTTATTGGGACTAAAGCTTTTAGACTATTACTGGTTAAAAAGAGGGACATTATAATTTGGAGCACTCATGTCTTGAATACAGCCTTAATTATACTATGAAGCAGTAATTGCTAAAATGTTTTTATTTCTTGGATTATTATTAATTCAGTGATGCTAATTAGGCATTATTTAGAAGATTATAAAGTGAGATTTTATATCTATAACTTGTTTCTATTTTTACCTCATGAGTAGAGATGCAAATATGATGAGCTGAACTACTATAGGCTGGAGTTTATTATTCTGTTAGTTTCTCTCTAGCCCCTGCCACTTAGTAAGAAGAGGGGCTGGAGAAAAATATCAACAATATCGAGACGTTAATTAAAAGCTAGCAATATACTCTGACAGTGTCAGGTTAGTTGCACACCAGTCACTTTGACGCTCACCGCTACGACACATATCGTCTTTAATCAGTGCTTCATTTTTCCATGGGAACAGGTTATTTGAGATTTTAACCCTATCTACATACACCGCTCCAAAGCTTGAAGTACCGTCACATACACCAACGTTATTTTGTGCGCCGCCTTGTACATTGATGACATCAATATTTAAAAAGGTACAGTTATTCATGGCTAGATCGTTAATGTAGCTTGGGATTACTACACCCACGTTTGAACCATTAACATAGAAATCTTTAATGACATTGTTTCTTGCAACTGCAGCGCCAGCTGCATCAAACATCATACCCCTGCGATTTGAATTACCCAAAGCATGGTTTATTGCATAATTACCCAAGTAATGATTATTATCATTATTATCCCATTCACCTGCATTATGTGGCGCATAGAAATCAGCACCAAATCTCATTTCCTGAGATGACAGACCATAATCAAGGCTTATATTGTTTTCAACTGTCACGTCATTACAGTTATAAATAGAGAAACCTGCATTGGGTTCAGTAGGGGTGTTAGCCGTTGTAATATCCCAGCGAGCCACATTATGACGAAGTGTCATATTGCTGCCTTTAAAGCACTGTACAACATAACGACCTTTACCAAATGCCCAGGAATCTTCTAATAAGTGGCCACTGCCAGTCATAAAAATAGGGTTCTTATGCTTTTGCATGCCCGCATGTGAACAACTCATTACCTGCATGGTGTTATTGCTACCCGACATATAACAGGTGTGGGCATTAGTTGAAGCGTGATGAACGCGCAGACCCCTAACACTTGAATTGGTACCTTTCATTTGTACAAGTCCGCCAGACCATTCTTCGCCATACTGGCCCAGGCCATCAATTTCAGCCATACCGTCATTCACTGCGCGAACATTAATATTACTCGGAATGCTCATCGCCTGATTATAAGTACCGTCGTTTAAACAAAGCGTATCCCCCGGCTGTAGACTAGAAAATGCACTGCTAAATGACTGTCCAGGGTTTATTGTTGCTGAACAAGTGATTGATGGTGTAACTAAGGTAGATATAGACAAATTACTGGATCTGGCTGTATTTCCCGCTGCGTCGAAAGCTTCAACCTGAAACTGATAAGTTGTACTCGCAGACAGGCCAACGTTGGTATAACTTGTTGTCGCTGCAGAGAGCGTAGTGATTAACTGTGCATTCCTAAATACACGATAACCTGTCACAGCAACATTATCGATTGATGCGCTCCATGAAAATGCAGCTAAAGTATTCGTTTTACTGATTTCAGTTAAGTTTGTGGGTGCGGTTGGGTTAATAGTATCCGCAGTATCTAATGTAGATTCCGGAAGAGTCACTACAGTTGCTGCGTTTACTAAAAAGTTGTTACCAGATCCAGATAATGAAGAATCACTAGCACCAGTACATCCAGAAATAATCAGAGTTATCGATATGATGCTTAGAGCACCATAGAGCTTGTTTAAATGCATAATTAAACATACCTTGAAGCGCAAAAGCTTCTGCTAAGTTAAATTAACTCTTTTATAATTTGCCTACCGAACTGGTAGTATTTCTTTTATCAGATGGGGTACTTGCGTTGACTTTGGTGTTCTGCTCAACGTAGAGATATTATGCATAAGTCAGCCAAAAGGAACTGTGGATTGGTTCAAGCTTTAGTACTTCGTTTGGGTGACGTGAGATTAGACAAGGAAGGTCTATCTGGAAAGCGTATTAGCAATTGATTATATTTGCTGCAGAAGGTTTAAATCATGCCAAGACAACTTTATAGTTTCTCAATAACCCCACCCTTAAATTTAATAAGAGGTGGGGCTGGAGAAAGTATTTTCAGCATTGAGATGCTAATTAAAAGCTAGCAATATACTCCGACAGAGTCAGGTTAGTTGCACACCAGTCACTTTGGCGCTCGCCGCTGCGACACATATCAGCTTTAATCAGTGCTTCATTTTTCCATGGGAACAGGTTGTTTGATACCTTAACCCTGTCTACATATACAGCACCAAAACTTGCAGTGCCGTTACAAACACCAATGCTATTCTGCGCGCCACCTACTATATTGGACATATCAATATTTAAAAAGGTGCAGTTATCCATGGTTAGATCAGTAATGTAGCTGGGTATTATTACACCATTGTTTGATTTATTAACATAGAAGTCTTTAATCACATTGTTTTCTGCAACTGAAGCACCTTGGGCATCAAACCGCATACCATTTCTGTTTGAATTCCCCAAAGCATGGTTGATTGCATAATTACCCAGGTAATGATTATTATTGTTGTTGGGCCATTCACCCGCATTATGCGGAGCATAAAAATCAGCACCATGTCTCATTTCCTGTGATGACAGGCCATAATCAAGACTGATATTGTTTTCAACGGTCATATCATTACAGTTATAAATTGAGAAACCTGCATTGGGTTCTGTAGGGGTGTTATCCGTTGTAATATCCCAGCGAGCAATATTATGGCGAAGTGTCATATTGCTACCTTTAAAGCACTGTACAACATAACGACCCTTACCAAACGCCCATGATTCTTCTAATAAGTGGCCAGTTCCGGTCATAAAAATAGGATTTTTATGCTTTTGCATACCCGCATGTGAGCAACTCATTACCTTCATGGTGTTATTGCTACCTGACATATAACAGGCGTGTGCATTGGTTGACGCGTGGTGAACACGCAGTCCCCTGACACTTGAGTTTGTACCTTTCATTTGTACAAGGCCACCTGACCATTCTTCACCATATTGGCCCAGGCCATCAATTTCAGCCATGCCGTCATTCACTGCGCGAACATTAATATTGCTAGGAATGTTCATCGCCTGATTATAAGTACCATCGTTTAAACATAGCGTATCTCCCGCCTGCAGCGTAGAAAAGGCGCTAGAGAATGATTGGCCTGGGTTTATCGTTGATGTACAGCTGATTGATGGTGCAACCAGTGTAGTTATAGAAAGGTTATTGGTTCTAGCTGTATTACCTGCAGCATCGAAAGATTCAACCTGAAATTGATAAGTCGTGCTCGCTGACAGGCCAACGTTGGTATAACTTGTTGTGGCTGCTGAGAGTGTGGTAATTAACTGTGTATCTCTAAAAATACGATAGCCTGTAACCGCAACATTATCGATAGATGCACTCCATGAAAATGCGGCTAAAGTATTAGTTTTGCTGGTTTCAGCCAAATTACCAGGCGCGCTTGGGCTTGTACTATCGATATCTTCTAATGTTGAAACTGCTAGAGCGTTAGTGATGGCAGTGTTATCTGCTGCATCAAACGCCTCAACCTGATATTGATAAAGTGTATCGGAATCCAGGCCAGTGTTTGAATAACTAGTGGTAGATGCTGAAGTAGTAGCGATGACAGTAGAATTTCTTAAAATACGATAGCCCGTAATTCCAACATTATCACTAGATGCGTTCCAGTTAAACGTTATAGATGAAGTAGTTGGACTGTTAGTTGCGAGACGAAGATTTGATGGCACAGATGGTGCCGTTGTATCAACCTCTGGTTGCGAGCTAGCAGGGCTTGGTGTTGTTACAGGAATCGAGTTACTAATTGAAAAATTACCACTTAAATCAACAGCTTTTACGATATAGCTATAATTCATATCAGGAATAACCGTACTATCAATATAACCAGTAGTCTGGATGCTTGTAGAAAGCACGGTATTGCCGCGTATTAATTCGTAATGACTTATACCAACATTATCACTAGAAGCATTCCAGATAAGCTCAACATATGATGCAGATAGGCCATTAGAAGTCAGGCGAAGATTTGATGGTGCAGATGGTGCGGTAGTATCAACTGAAGGATCAGTCACTGTGTTTACTATTGCCGCGTTCACTAAAGTACTAGTACTATTGATAGCATCTACTACTGCATCATCAACACCAGTGCATCCGGAAGTAATTAGAGTCATTGATATGATGTTTATAGCACCATAAATTTTTTTTAAATGCATGTGTAGACATACCTTGAAGCATATAAGCTTCGGCTAATAAGTTAAAGGGACTCTTTTATTATTTGCCTACCGAACTAGTAGTATTTTTATTAGATGTGACCGCGTTGATTTTGCTGTCCTGCTCAACGTGGAGATATTATGCATAAGTCAGTTAAAAGGAACTGTGGATTAGTTCAATTATTAGTACTTCGTTTGGGTGATGTGTAATTATTACGAAGGAGAGAGCGATCTGGCGGGTGTTTAAGTAAACAGTTATATTTACTGTTGTTATGATACTGGGTTTATTTAAGTTGTATTTAAGAATAAAAGGGGCGGTTTAATTTATGATTATTTCAAATGAAGGAAGTTGGTATTCACTAGATAATAAAGAGCCAAATAATAATTGATATTACATTCACAATACCTACGTAATACCATCACATACATATAATTAAGTTGAAACTAAATTGATATATAAGAGTTAATAAATGTATGGCAGGAAAGCGATGTGTTCTGCACTATTTTAATAGGGTTTATTTCTTAAACTTGTCCATAGTTAGCATGAGGGCTCTGACACCTATTAATTAGTTGACCTAACACAGTAATTTTATTATATTCAAATGGTTACAAAGGATTGGCATATGGCTCAGCTAAGCATTACCAAGATTCAGGACACGCCATAATAAATTAGAAAATGACAAATAAAAAAATTACGTTCTATAAAATTAATCCACTTAAAAATTCTGAACAAGTCAGGGAAACATGGAAGTATTTACAGGAAAACAGTCCACATAGTTTCTTTCTATCCTGGCCATGGATTGAGACCTGGCTTAATTGCTTACCAACTAATCAAAATATTAGCTTCATATATGGCACACTCAATGACAAACCAGTCATAGGCTACTTTTACGGTCTAACTAAAGGATTTGGTAATGCCATTACATATTGCACCCGCGGATATCTTAATTCTACAGGTATAGAAAAACAGGATGAAATTACCATTGAATATAATGGGATTTTATTAGATAAATCAGTATCCGAATGTGATTTATCTGATTTGTTAACAAAAGATATTTCACCTTGGGATGAACTCATATGCCCAGCATCTAACAAAGAGTTGTTATCGGTATTACAATCTAATAGTAACAGCTTAGATATTAAGCTAATTGAGTCCAGACCTAGCTACTATGTGGATCTCGATAAGGTTCGTGAAAATAATAATGATTTATTGCCTTTAGTGAGTAAAAATAAAAAAGCACAAATAAAGCGTACTAAAAAGTGCTACGAGAAAGATTCAGAATTTCACATTGAAATTGCTAAAAATAAAGAGCAAGCATTAGAATATTTAGATTGTCTTGAGTTTCATCATCAAAAGAACTGGACTAGCAAAGGTCATCAGGGTTCATTCTCTAATGATTTCTTTTGTGAATTCCATAAAAAACTTATAACTAATCACTTTCATGAAGGGGTTATACAACTAGTAAAAATCAGTAGTGGTACTGAAATAGTTGGGTATCTATATAATTTTATCTATCAAAATACAGTGTTATTTTATCAGAGCGGATTAAACTATCGTGAAGGAAATTTATATCGACCTGGATTGATTTGTCATTATTTAGCAATAAATTATTGTGCAAGAGAAGGCTACTCTATTTATGATTTTCTTGAAGGTGATAGCTCATACAAGAAAAGCCTGGCAACAGATAACAATGAATTAGTATGGATAAAGTATCGAAAAAACAGGATTCGATTTAAAATAGAAGATTGCCTAAGGTATATCAAAAACAAATTTAATAGTTAGTTCTACAAACAACCTTTTTACATCATAAATTTCACTTAAATATAAGATACATATGGATACAAAACTAACCTGGGACTTCTCAAACTCTCCACCAACTGAGGATTGTCATAGTAAATGGACTGCACTATGTACAAACAACCCTAAAAGCTGCATTAGTTCTTACCCAATATTTTCAGAAGGTTCAAAATACCTACTAAGTAACCCAGAAATAACATACGCATATGCACACGATCATAATAATGATTTAGTATGTGTTATTCCGCTATATATGAAATCTAAAAAGATCTGTTTTCTGACGCTTGATGTACTACAAATTATTAATCACGACCATCTAGATGTTTATGTTATTGCAGGTCAGAATTTATGGGATATCAACTCCTTACTTAATAGTTTTATTCTATCCATACGGAGTAAGTTAAAAGGCTGGGACTATTTTCAAGCAAGAAACCTGAAACTTGAGAGTTCGTTATCCGACAAGTATAAGCTACCACTTTACGATAAAGAGTCTGCCTATTTTAATCTTTCAAATGCACAAAACTTAAATGAAGTAGTACCGAAAAAGTTACTCAAAAACATTTCACGTCTACAAAAGAAGATTTCAGCTAATGATCAAGAGCTACGTCTTGAATGCTATAACTCTAAAGACAGTATTAGTGACGCTCTTAATAAATTTATTGAAATCGAGAATTCAGGATGGAAGGGTGAGTCAAATACATCAATAAAATCAAACAAATCTACATACAACTTTTACAATATCATATGGAACGGATTTTCGAATACAGCTGAATCTAAGGCTCAAATTTACCTTCTATACTTGAACGACACAGCGATTGCTGGTTCAATTTCATTCAGACACGGTGATTCAATTTATTTACATAAAATTGCATATGAAGACTCATTAACAGAGTTTGGCCCTGGGTCCATTTTAGTTAAATTAATATTGGAACAAGAATTTCTAGCAAAAGAAGTCGACACTCTTTGCTTAAATACAAATCCTAAATGGGCTAATAGGTGGCATCCTAAAATATATTCGCTTGAAGCGATTGAATGCTTTAATACAAGCTTTAAGGGTCAGTCATTAAGAGTCCTGTTTTATTGCTATAGAGCTGCTAGACGACTAAAAAGTTTAATAAAAGAAATACCGAAAAGCGAGTAATTGATTTATAAAATCATGGTGTAGCACAAAATTTCGATAGTTCTTTATTATCATTGTAATTAAAAACAACTATGAACTGTCAGTATTTATGGAAATGCTAATGTTTAAACTGATTAAATGGTACAACAATGCTTAAATCAAATGACAATAAGTTAACTTTGTTAAAATACTTCGTGCTAATTGCTTTACCAATTCTGGTTTATCCTGCTTTTATTTTTATATCTACAATATTAGATATTCTCATTGGTGATTCATTTATATTGCTCAGTATTTTATATGATTCAAAGAGTATTCTACTTAATGAAATCATCGATGGCTGGATGCATTCAATTCCATATGCTATTTGCTTAATATCTGCAATGTTTCTAGTGATTTATCTAGTCAACCGTCGAAATCAATCCATATATATGGGGAGCACGATTTTGATTGGGACGCTACTAGCTGTCTTTATAGGAACATGGTTATATTTTAGCGATATTTTAGGGATTATTGTATTAAGCATATTGAGCATTTCTCTATGCGTTACCATAAAACTGTTATTTTTTACTTTAAAAGCGAAGTAGTTATGCGACTGAAAACTCGTTTTATTTTATTTTTCTTTATTGTTTTTCCCTTTGTTTCACACGGCGCAACAAAAGTCGTCTTATTTGGCGGTGGATTTACACCGAACACTTCGCAAGTTTCTATCGAACTGAATGCACGTTGGATATATAACATTCTTAATAAGAAACCGGAAAATGATCTAGAAGTATATTATACCGACGGAAATTCATCGGGTGTGGATGTACGACAAATTAAAACCTCCAATCACGGGAGCAAAAAATTTGAACCTCTCGCTAGAATTTATAGTGATTACACGAAAAATGGAATCAGTTTTTATTCTAGCAACTTAATTGAAAGTGTTAAGACTTCTGATCTAGATAATATATCTAAGGATATAGACAAATTACTACTTAATAGCTCATCTGAAGATGATGTCATTTTAATCTATCAAGGGCATGGTGGGTATAACGAATCTAACACTAATAACAATTACCTAAAGCTTTGGAACAATACACGTCTTACTGTCTTCGAACTAGAATCTCTCATTTCAAATACGTCTACTGTTGCTACTGTCCGATTCTTCCTGCCACAATGTTATTCAGGCGCTTTTACCAGATTAATATATGATAAATCTGATATTGAACTAGGCTTGGCAAGTGGAAAGCGTTGTGGATTTGTTTCTCAACGTGAAGATAGAATTTCAGAAGGGTGTACAGATAGCGTCAATTTGTCTGGTTACAAGGACTACTCTTCATATTTCTTTAGCGCCATAGATAACAAAACAATAGATGGTAAATCAATCACTACGAATCCAGATATAGACAATACTGGTTCTGTCAGTTTATATGAAGCACATATTTACTCTTTAATTAATGCGCACAGTATTGATTATCCACGTTCTACCAGTGAGGAATATTTATTAAATTGGCAACCCTGGTACTTAAAATGGCTGCCTAATACAAACAGCGTAGATAATACGTACAGTAGAGTTAGTGATTCAATCGCTGAGAATATTGGAATAGAAACTAAACATGATAACGTAATTAAAAAAGTTTCAGAGATGCTAGCTTCTAATAAAGCGAATATGATGTCTAAAAAATATCAACGAAATCTCTTAAAAGATACAATATCAAAAATTCAAGCTAGCATTAAGCATGAAATAGAGATGCAGTGGCCATCTATTAAGTACCCATATACGATCCAGTTTAATACAACTATAGTCTCTAATGTTCAAAACATTAGTAATGCAATTATAAGTAATGAACAATATAACGCCCTTGCTGAGGCTCAGACTCTTTCTTTAGAATTAAAGAAGGATTTATTAAATCTACAAAGAGACCAGGTCCAACTAGTTAAAATACTAGAAATGCGTAGGCTATCTAGAATACTTAATCAGTTTGATAGTTACGCTAGTGAAAAGCATAAAAATGAGTATAATCAAATTTTAGACTGTGAAAATTTTGTTCTTTAATTTACATATCAGTATATATTTCGTTTTTGGCAATTTAATACCATTAGAACTGTTTAGAGTGGAATTGTAATTTATGAATCGTCGTTATTTCTTAGGATCGTTAGCATCTATTATAGGTATAGCTTTAGCGCGCAATACACAAGCAAATTCAAATTATCACAGGCTACTTGACGAATTTATTGAGCCTTACACACATCAAGTAGGTAAAACAGTTATTGCTAAAGGTGATACAACAGTAGCTCAATATGCATTGAAATCTAATATAGATAGTTGGCTGCTTATAGATGATAAAATATACATTACTAAGATTAATGAGTTAATAGAATCAGATTTATCTTCTTCTCAGTTTTGTGAAATAAACGGCTGGGTTATAACTAAAACAGAAGCACTTATCAGTGCCATTATACTTGGTATAGTATAAATATATGGAAATCAATTGTAATGATCTTGAAGCGAATTTTTTACGCAATTATGATGTATGCGTTATTGGAGCAGGTGCTGCAGGCTTAACGTTAGTTAATGAGCTTGCCGGAAATGGATTAAAAATATGTCTAATCGAAAGCGGCGGCTTTGACCTTGATATAGACACACAAAATCTTTACGACTTTGAAAATATTGGCATTTCAAGAAGTCCTCATATAGAAACACGCTTAAGGATGTTCGGAGGTACAACGAATCACTGGACAGGTCGATGCGGACCTTTTGACCCAATGGACTTTGAAAAGAGAGATTGGGTACCTCACTCAGGCTGGCCTATAACATATAAAGACGTTGAACCCTACTACATCAGGGCTGCTGAGTATTGTGACCTCAAGACTTATCCATTTGATAGTCATGTAGCAAGTTCTAAATATATACCATTACCTGAATTCACACCCAATACACTGCAATATCATTTATGGCAATTCAGTAAACCAACAAGATTTGGGATTAAATATAGAAAAGTTGTAAGCGATAAAGACAATATAGACCTTATTTACTTTGCTAATGTCACTGAGATAGTAGCATCTGAAAATGCAAACCATATCACTTCAGTAAATATAAAATCTCTATTGGGCGTGAAAGGTGTAATTAATGCAAAACGTTATATTTTATGTTCAGGTGGAATTGAAAATTCAAGAATTCTGCTGAATTCAAAATCAGTTATTTCTGATGGTGTAGGTAATCATAACGATCAGGTTGGTCGTTATTTTATGGAGCACCCCAGATCTAAACATGTGACAGTTCAGCTTGGAAAGCGTAAAAAACTCCCATATACATTCAATGATTATCATTGGCAAGAAGGACGCTATCTTCTTGGTATGAAAACTACATCTAAGTACCAGAAAGAAAATAATACTCTTAATTCAGGGTATTGGTATATGCATAGATATAGCAGTGATTCCACGCTATCGCATTTACGAAACTTAATAAATAATGAAGACAATATAGACCAGAAAGCGAATGATTTATTACACGTATTAGAGAATACTGATGATGTTTATCTTAGTTTACGTCGTCGTCTTTTTTCTCCAGGTGCAGAGGAAGCAGATGCACCTGAAATGACGCTTGTGACAGAAACAGAACAAGCTCCAAACCCAGATAGTAGAATTACATTATCCGATCAAAAAGATGAATTGGGTTTAGCAAAATCAAAAATCAATTGGCAACTAACTGAGCTTGATCGATTTAATATTGAAAATAGCCTACGGCTTTCTGCAACTGAATTAGCAAAAACATTTAATGTCAGACTTAGACTGCCCTCATGGATGGAATATAATGACCCTGGCTGGCAAAATAATTTCACAGATGTCTCTCACCATATGGGAACAACTCGTATGTCTAGTGACCCCACTACTGGTGTAGTCGATAGTAACTGTAAAGTTCACGGAATAAATAATTTATTTGTTGCAGGTGGTTCTGTCTTTTCTACTTCAAGTCACATTAATCCAACATTAACTATTGTTGCGCTAACAACAAGATTGGCAGATTACCTAAAAGAGCAGATAAAACTATGACAATGATATTGTTATTAGGTGAATCAATTTTGAATACATTGCTCGTAATGCCAGCAATATTAATTGTATTATATGATTTCAATGTTAAGAACTTTAAATGGTGGAATAGTTTTATTGCTTTCTTATGCATAATGATATTATTTTTTATTATTAATATCGTGGGAAGCATTAATCAAAAATCAGCTTTTATTGGTTTATTTACTATTACAAAAAATGTTTGGACAATTGTAATATCCTATTTAATAGTTATCGGTATACAAAAGATATTCGGTCGCTTTATGAATTCACACAAATGAGCATTTATCATGGTTAATTTTACTATTGTTATTCCAACTTATAACCGAACTCATTTGATAAAACGATCAGTTGATAGTGCACTAGCTAATATTATCGAGGGTGACGAAATACTGATTATTGACGATGGCTCAAAAGAAGACTATTCAGAAGTACTTAAAGACTATGATCCTCTTACCGTAAAATATAATAAAATACAAAATGGGGGAGTTAGTGCTGCTAGAAATTATGGCCTTGATATTGCTAAAAATGACTTTATAGCATTTTTAGATGATGACGATGAATGGTATGAAAACCATCTAGGATCACATCGATCAGTATATGAATCGAGACCAGATCTGGCTGGAGTTTTTTGCAACTTTAACAATACAACTAAAAGTGGAGAAATGCTTCCTAATGGCATTGCTATATGGTCAGATGGAATGCCGCAAATACAAGAGTTATTAAAACTTGAAACTATCAATAATATGCCAGATAGTGCAGATGTTTATATAGGAGAGCATTATAAAAACCAATTATCCACGGATTATATATTGCCCTCATCATTTACATTTAACCGTAATGTATGCGGCAGTAATGATAGATTTTATTTAGGCTTGAATCGTAACCAAACGTGGTTATTTAACTCACATATTTGCTCTTATGGACCTGTTGCATTCATAGATAATATTACTTGTGTTCAACATGGAGATGCTGAAATTCGTAATACAGGGGTTGGTTACTTCGAAACACTGATGTCCAGATTATTTGTGATGCCTAGGGAGTGGGGCAGTAATATTAATTTTTATAGACAAAATAAGAAGCTATATGATGATACTCGTTTTCAAGATTTTTTCTGTGCATTTAAAATAGCAATTAGACAGTTGTCTATTACGAAAATATTTAGACTTGTTAAGTTAGTTGGAGCCTTAGTTTTTCTTCGCTATTCTTTTCGATCCATTTATTATTTTTTAAGGCCTGGGAAGGTAAAGCTTAGAACTACATAATAAACTACAGCTACATTTTAATATTGTGACGATATGGATTAAATCTTTCTCAATTTATTAAACAATTGCTTAAAAGGAATTGAAAATTCTCTTTCATAATCGCGTAAAAACTCAGTTGGTATATGCAGTGGTACATGTCCCCGCGCTGCGTATATAATTCTATTGGTTGATTCGATATCAATCATATACAAATTACGCGAAAATACTTCTGATACATTGTGAAACGATGGATACGAGTAGATATTATCTCCAAGATGGTTAAAAGTAATCACACCATTACGATCTAGCATGTTGTATAAAATTTCTATATATTTTGATACATCAATAGTTTGATCTTTACCTTGTTTAGACGTTAAAAACATATCAACAATAATAAGGTCATATTTTTTATCTGATATATTGGAAACTAACCACTCAAATGCACATTTATTATATATAGATAAACGCTCTTCTTGATCTGGTAGTAAAAAATATTCCGATGCTATATCTATAACTTTTTTTCTTAGCTCTACAGCATCAATCGAAGACTCTCCAAAATAGTTATACAGATGCTTT
>Ga0316204_10003291_pt1 | contig 32935 bp, 24 predicted proteins | sample 6monrhotite_MG_2_FD_205661 | JGI IMG/M metagenome (GOLD analysis project Ga0316204, IMG submission 205661) | Microbial mat bacterial communities from mineral coupon in-situ incubated in ocean water Damariscotta River, Maine, United States -... | ecosystem: Environmental > Aquatic > Marine >... | reverse complement strand
GTTAAGCTTCCTTTTGCTTCATTCAGCTCTTTTTCCGCATCACGGATCTCTTGATCTAGCGTGCGCATTGCTTGTGAATCTGCAACGGCTTCACCAGCTTCATTTACGCCACCACGGATTGCTGTCACTAATTTTTTCATCCAAGACATTATTAATTTCTCCTGTCTTACTGTAGATATTCAGAAAATTCTTCGATTGCACTAAGAGTGTTATCACTGAGTGCCTCGACTTCACGAATCACATTATCGATGATTGATGTTGGCGCCAGAGAACCAAAAATGCTGTACTGGCCACCGCGTGTAATAGCAAATGCCGAAAGAGGCACAGGCAAATTAAGCTCAAGTAAAATCTTATTTAGCTCGTTCTCTGACCCTTCTCTAATCTCTGTCTGATTCCATAGATTCGAAACACAAAGTATTTGACCATCATCGATGGTGACAAAAACTGGGAACTCCTCGCGATCATCGACAACTATTTGAAGCACTTCTTCATCGACAATCTCAGCGTTGAACTTCATGCCGCTATCAGTTGTAGCAGCATTAAAAGTCGCTTCGAGTTCATTTAATGTTCTTTTCTCGGTCACTCTAGTTCTCCTTGTTAACGCGACAGATACATAATATGCAGTTATACATATTATGTAAATACATAATATGTATAATTTTTAACAAAATGGAGTATGCCATGCCAAGAAAAAATCGTGTTAGTGCCTGGCAACAATGATTTAGGGCTTGCCATAACTACCAGACACATGCATTTGATGAGCCTGACTCTTCTCGACCTTCATGACAAAGGGTGAGGTCATTGCGCGCACCAATGCACTGTAATTTAATTGGAAGCTGATCTCGGTACCTATAGGCAAACAACAATCGGATTCAACAATGAGATGGTCACTGCTGGCCCCAAGGATCTCAATTCCGTTAGGCGCTTGGAGACCATCCGGATCGATGTCCTGGTGGCCGATGGCTAGGATTGTCTGGAAAATATCGCCCCGATTTGTGACCGATGGCGTAACACCAAACGCACTCTGACCAACCTCACCCCATGGCTGTGATGGCTTAAGTTTTGATTCGATAACTTCGGCGACAAGCGTGATGGCATCAGTATGCAGACCATCGATAGGTTGGCGGTGCAATGGCTCACAGCCTAACAGTATCGATTCACCCAATCGAAGATCGTTTATCCGTCCGGTGTCTGCGCCACTTAACACCCAATCGAGATTGGCCGAGTTACCGCCAGACACGATGCTAAGAATAGGACCAAAGGTCGCGTCAATCGAATCGGCCAGCTCAGACAGTTCAGCCATGTTATTGGCATCAGGTGACACACCGCAGCGACAGGCAAGGTTAGTTCCAACACCTTTGAGCACAATGTTTGGCAAACGAATCGTCTCACGCACGGTGCTCTCCAGATCCCCCGGCATGATGCCTTCGCGCAGGTCACCAAGCTCGACCATGAGTACGACCCCGTGCATCCGATTCTGTTTTTGCGCGGCAGATGAGAGCTGACGGATAACATCAAGTTCAGTGTTTAAACTGATATCCGCCCGCTTCACCACCCTCTCCACCTGGCTAAGCATCGGTGAACGGAGCAGTGTCATCGGCGCTTCCACCTGGGCATCACGCATCGATTCGATATTCTCGATGCGGGAATCGCCCAGCCTACACACACCCGCCCGCAGCATTGCTGAGGCGATCGCTGGGCAACCGAGACTCGCTTTGGTCACACCCGTGACCGAAATACCTCGCACAGCCAAGCGTTCGACCAGTGTGCTAGCGTTGTGATAGATCTTGTCTAGGTCAATTTCTAACCGCGGCGCACTCACTATGCGCAGTCAGCTAGCTCACCTTTAATGTTGGGGAATGCTTCAAACACCATGTCGACCAGACGCTCAGGGGATCTCGTCAAGGCATCTGTGGCGGGCATACCAAATTCGTCCTCATACTGAGTGATCGTCTCACCCACCTGCTCATCAGTCATATTTTCATGGTTGATGGTCAGGCCGATCACCTTGGTCTGTGCAAAGGTCTGGATGAGATTAATCTCAGAGGCCGGTGTCGGCATAAGCACATCTTCAAAATCAACACGATGGCTACGCCCTGGTGCATGCTGCAACACCACGCCATCTGCAGCACTACCTCGCAAGATAAAGGTAGAACTCAAGTAAGCCGGATGACTCAGCGCGCCCTGCCCTTCAATGATAATCACATCAGGCTGCTCACCTTCGAAGGCTTCAACGATGGTAGCTTCCATCTCACCTGAACAGAACTGTGACGGTATCGCATCGAGCGCAATGCCATAGCGGGCACCCTGGATCAGACCCGTCTGTCCGGTACCCACCAACACCGCTTTTACACCAGCATCGTTGAGGGCTTGAGTCAGGATAGTCGCAGTAGTCCGTTTGCCAATAGCGCCATCGGTGCCTAGCACTGCGATACGCGGACAGGTAACCTCGGCAATACGACCGCTGAACAAGCGCAGATCTTTTTTGGCACGAGGCTTTCGGACATCGAAAATTGTAACGCCGTAAGTAATGCACGCTGCAGCAAACACCGGGTCATCATTCAAAAATTCATGCAGACCATTGACGATATTCATTCCGACAACCATCGCCTCAAGTACAAGACCACGTTCATGTGGCGACAACAGACCACTGGAGGGTGCCATGCCGAAAATGAACGTGTCAGGTATGCAGACAGCCTGGGCCAGTGCGTCCTCAAAGTCACGACAAATAGGAATAGCATTTGGCTTATCGTCAAGCACTGTGCCAGCATCAAGGCCTGCTTTTTCACTGTCGATAACTGAGAGAATCTTGTATTTTTCCGAATGTCGGACAAGCCCGTTAGCGGTCTTGCCATCAGGGGCAGCGAAGTTGCCTTCGCAATAAACAATAGCGGTTGTAACAGGGTTTGATGATGTAGAAAGTGAATCTGTGGCAGGTGAGACTTCGGGGAGTGACTTAACAGTAGAAACTGGCGGTGCTTGTTGAGAATAAGGGCGAGCCTGTGGCGGTATAGGATGGATGATAGTCATTATAATTCCTCATGCTGAGCTCAGGAGAGGCGACGAGATCGTGCCAGCCAGAGTAAGCCAGTTGTCAACAAGAGGTCCCCACTAAGAAGTGGTTTAAATAGAAGCCCAGGGTAACACGGTTCGATGTATAGACATTAGAAAGGCAGTCAGAGCTATTAGAGCCCACAACACGGTCGCTATGATGGCGAGCCTACAGTCGAGCCAATTGGTCAGAATTTCCATCTAGTGATCATGATCACGCGGTCATCCAACGGCTACATGGGGCTAATACTGGATACCATGAGACGATTCGCTTGGAAACATCCAGGAAGCCAGTGGCTAACAGCCACTTGCAGCTCCAACCTCATCGCCTATACCCTGTAGAATGGCTCACAATCAATCTATTTCGAATGGAGTTAGCATGTCTTCAAAGACAACAATGACCACCAAGATCTTAGTCTGGATGGCCGCAGGCCTAGTGTTGGGCAGCCTGATCAATGCCTTTATGGCAGACACTGCCTGGGTTCAGGATTACATGGTGAACGGCCTGTTTCATGTGATGGGGGCAATCTTCATCAGTACGCTGAAGATGCTGGTGGTGCCACTGGTCACATTTTCGCTGATTTGTGGTGTATGTGGTCTAGGCGATATCAACAAGCTGGGCCGGGTTGGCCTGAAATCATTTCTGTTGTTTTTGCTGACCACGGCCTTGGCGATTACCTTGGCAATGGCGGTGGCATCACTGGTTGGTCCTGGCAAAGGCTTTGAGCTGACAGCAGATGCCACCAGCAGCTTCACCGCACCTGAGGCACCACCGCTAAGTCAGGTCATCATCAACCTGGTGCCGACCAACCCGATTGCCGCCTATGCCGATGGCAATATGCTGCAGATCATCTTCTTTACCATCATCTTCGGGGTCTGCATTCTGATGATTGGTGAACGCGGCAAACCACTGATTGATATAACCGAGCGCCTGAATGAGGTGATGATGCAGGTGGTCAATATTGTCATGCACATTGCCCCTTACGGTGTATTTGCGTTGATGGCCAAGACCTTTTCACAGCAGGGCCTGGATCTGATCATTCCAATGATGAGCTACTTTGCGACGGTAGCATTGGTGCTGGTGCTGCACCTCACCGGCACACTGATGTTGCTGCTTAAACTTTTGGCCAGGGTAAATGTCTTTACCTTTCTGAAGAAGATGCGCGCAGCACAGGTGTTTGCCTTTAGCACCTCAAGTTCTAACGCAACCATTCCTATTACACTGAGTTCGGTAGAAAAACGCCTGGGTGTAGATAACTCCACCGCCTCATTCGTCGTGCCCTTTGGTGCCACCATTAACATGGATGGCACAGCGATTATGCAAGGCGTAGCAACCGTGTTTATCGCCAATGTCTATGGCATTGACCTCGGGCTGATGGGTTACTTAACCGTTGTGATGATGGCCGTGTTGGCCTCTATCGGCACCGCCGGTGTGCCGGGGGTGGGCTTGATTATGCTAGCAATGGTGTTGAATCAAGTCGGCCTGCCAGTTGAGGGCATAGCGCTGATCATGGGCGTGGATAGATTGCTGGATATGATGCGCACCGCAGTCAATGTGACCGGCGACGCAACCGTCACCACCATTGTGGCGCGGTCTGAAAACAGCCTGAATATGTCCACTTTCAATGATCCTGATGCAGGCACTGTGGAGCCAGAGATTCATCTGCCTCACAAAAAGCCCGCCGTTGTAGGTCAGTCGTAAATCTGAGTTGTGTCGCAAATAATTCTTCAGACAGAAAAACGATTATTCGCCATCATATTCTTAATTAACCAATGCATAGAATAATTTTAGCGGGAGTCTTATCGCTCCCGCTAGAATATTTCAGCTGTCCTTTCTTCAGCATTTCCATCAGTTCAATCCCTGCTGGATCTCTTGAGCTGTTTACTTAAGCGAGCTGTAACCTACTCTTTCCACATGTAACCGGCCTCTTCCAATCGAGATGCCAGCCGCCACATGGCCACGTTGCTTCACCCCAGCCTGTGAATAAGCACTACGGTTTCATGTTTCTCCGCCGTTGCGTTTTTATCAACGGAACCTGCGCTGCTTATGGAACAATTTAGTCCCATACTTGTTAACACGAACGTCAGTACTAAAATGAACTTAGGTATTAGTCGTCATTTCGCTTAAAGCGCTTGGAGCTGATTTTTGCTGTGCGATAGAAACGGCCTAGATCTTTATCGCGTGAGCGCTTTTGCGCCAGGGTTTCTGAATTGATCGCTTGCTCTCGCATCAGCTTGTGGTAGTTGGCTAGACGGCGTTTATCGAGCGTGCCTGCTTCAACGGCTGCCAATACTGCACAACCTGGTTCGTTTTCGTGCTGACAATCGGCAAACTTGCACTGGGTAGCCAGTTGGGTGATCTCGGCAAAGGTGTCTTCGATGCCGTGTTCGCAATCAGCCAGTTGCAGCTCGCGCATGCCGGGCGTATCCAGCAGCAGTCCGCCGCTGGATAATAGATGGAGAGAGCGGCCCGTGGTGGTGTGACGACCTTTATCATCGTCTGCGCGGATGGCTTTGGTCTTTTGCGCTGCTTCACCCAGCAAGGTATTGATGAGTGTTGATTTACCAACGCCAGACGAACCCAGAACAGCAATGGTATCGCCCTCCCCGCACCACGGTTTCAGTTGTTCCACACTGTCGTGATCTAAACCGTTTATGGCCACTACGATCAGCAGCGAGTCCAAGGCCTGTACCTGGCTGATATACTCTTCGGGAGCTTCGCAACAATCCGCTTTGCTCAATACCACCACCGGTGTCACGTCTGCTTCATGGGACAGAGCCAGGTAGCGCTCGATGCGATTGAGATTAAAATCCTGGTTGAGTGAACAGACGATAAATACAGTATCGATGTTGGCAGCGATGAGTTGTTGACTGACCTTGGTGCCAGCGGCTTTGCGTTTAAAGAGCGAAGTGCGTTCCAGCAGTCGGATAAATTTAGCCTCATTGTCCAGCAACAGCCAGTCACCCACCGTAACCGGAGGGATTGATGGTGTGATGGCTATTTTTCTTTCGCCCTGTTCTGTAAGCAAGATAAGCTCAGAACGTTGTTGAATCACGACGCGCGCCACGACTGCCGATGCCAGCTCATCCAACGAGAGTTGCTGTTGGAAAAATGCCTTCCAACCCAATTGGAGCAATGAGTAGTGGGTGATAATCGCCATCATTAAATACCCAATGTTTAAACACCGTTTTTCGTTGGCAGCCAGCCTAGAGGTTAGGGTTAAGCCTGATATATCGCATTTATATTACTAAGACAATACTAGAACGGGCGGGATTTGCGTAACCCAAAATGGACGTGGCGACTATAATTCTCAGCAACTGGCAATAAGACACCTGCAGAACGATTTAACCAATGTGTTGCATCGACCGGTTGAAACCGCACGACTTTATTGCCATTCAGGGTTTAGCTCGAACAACTCATATTGATCGACTACACAGACGCTCAAGCCCCAAAATTGATCTGATTCTAGCGGCTGATAAGACTTTTCTCAGCCTGCTCCAATGCCGATGGCGAACCACTCAGTATCAGCGTATCGCTAACGCAGAGCTGCATATTGGCATCCGGACGGGAAATTCGTTTGCCCTCATGCAGCAAGGCCAGCAGTTTGACATCGTATTGACCCAAATCAAGCTCGCCAACTGTGTGATTGCTTGCCCAGCTTGATTTATTCAATTCAATAGCACGCATGTGCGCTTCATCATCAACCCAGGCTGTGGTTGAGACTTCACCACCAGGGAACAGATGACGAAAAGTTTCGTAGCGCTGATTACGCACATCACGGATTTTATGGAGCACTCTGGATGGCGGCACCTTGAGCATGAATAACAGGTTGGATGCCATCATCAGACTGGCCTCCAGTGCCTCAGGCACCACCTCGCTGGCACCGGCCTGCATCAGCTCCTGCATATGAGTTTCATCGGAGGTACGCACCAGCACCGGGATATCCGCATTGGCACTGCGCACCTGTTTGAGAATCTTCAGCGCCGTGGCTGGGTCCTCGACACTGACCACCAGGGCAGCAGCTCGCTCCAGGCCTGCCGCATGCAGCAACTCAAGACTGGTGGCGTCACCATAGCTGACAGGTTCTTTGGCCTTGACTGCATTCTGAACCAGAACGGGGTCGAGCTCCAGAGCGACATATTCAAAGCCTTCTTCCTTGAGCATCTGCGCGATGTTCTGACCAATACGGCCATAGCCAGATAGGATGATGTGATTCTCCAGACCATGGGCAGTGCCCTCAACCCGAGCCTTGATGGTCTGTTTACTTTCACTCGCTTTTTGCGGCATTAGCCTGGCCACCAGACGGCCATTATAACGAATAATCAACGGTGCCAAGCCCATGCTGATCAGCAAAGCTGCTAGAACCACCTGGCCATAATCATCAGGGATCATGCCTCCGGCAAGCGCCAATGTCAGAATCGCAAATCCAAACTCACCGCCATGCGCCAACACCAGACCGGTGCGCAACGAGACGGCCAAATCCCACTTGGCGATTCGGCATAACAGGGTAATAAAAAGCATCTTAAAGACAATCAAGCCTGCTAGGGTCAGCAACACCCACTGCCAGATGTCGGGTAACAGCCAGACGTTGAACAACATGCCGATGGTAATAAAAAACAGCCCCAGCAGGATGTCACGAAAAGGCCTGATCTCGGCCTCGATTTGATGCCGGAACTCAGTCTCGCCCAGCATCATACCGGCGACAAAGGCCCCCAAGGCCAGTGACAACCCCAATTGATGGGTGATCCAGGCAGCCCCCAGGGTAATCATCAGCGCCGTCAGGGTGAACAACTCCATCGACTTATATCTGGCCACCAGATGAAACATTGGCCGCAGCACCCAGCGCCCCAGCACAAAGATCAGCACCAGCGCCAACGCACCTTGGCCAAAGGCAATCAACACCGTGTAGATTGCGCCATCACCATTGATAACGGCAGGCGTTGAGACCAGGATCAGGAACGGGATGACCATCAAATCCTGAAACAGCAGGATACCTACCGCATTACGACCATGGCGTGTATGCAGTTCGACCTGGTCGGTCATCTGTTTGATCACCAGTGCCGTTGACGACATGGCGACTATGCCACCCATCACCAGAGCCGCTTCAAGGCTTAGATTCAGATAACCGGCGACAATGGTGACGACCGCAGTGGTGCCAATCACCTGAGCACCACCCAACCCCAATACCGCGCCACGAATATGTATCAAATGCGAAAGCGAAAACTCAAGGCCGATGGTAAATAGCAGAAAGACAACACCAAACTCTGCCAGTGCGCGGGTATGCTCAGTATCCGCAACAATTGCAAAACCGAAGGGCCCAACCATCACGCCAATGGCGAGATAGCCAAGAATCGGCGGCAACTTAAAATGCAGGCAGCTGCCCACAACCGCAACCGCGACTGCAAACAGAATCAGAATTTCATTTAGATAACCGTGTTCCATGGGCGTTTTTAACGACTGCAACAGCTCTTACTTTCAATTAACCCAGTGTATAGCTTCCAGACGAGAAAGTGGTGCTGTCAGGAGCGTTTTTTACAGGCCCTGATTACTTTTTACGACGGGCGCGGAAAAAGCTACTCAACAGTTCGGCGCACTGTTGTTGCCGCACGCCAGCAGTGATTTCTACACTGTGGTTGTAGGCTGCGGAATTGAGAACATTGAAGACACTGCCTGCTGCACCGGTTTTAGGGTCAAAAGCGCCAAACACTACCCGTTTGACCCGGGCATGAATAATGGCACCAGCACACATGGTGCATGGCTCAAGAGTGACATAGAGGGTAGTATCGCAAAGCCGGTAGTTGGCGATGTTTTCACCAGCGGCACGCAGGGCCTGGATCTCGGCATGGGCCGAGGGGTCGTTGTTCTGGATAGGCCGATTCCAGCCTTCACCGATGATCTTGCCACCCCTGACCAAGACCGCCCCCACCGGCACCTCACCCTCACGCCCGGCCTGCTCGGCCAGGCTTAGAGCATGAGACATCCAGTGTTGATCCGGAGATTCCAAAGCCGTCATGACAACAAACTCAGAGCAGGATTATTCCCACTCAATCGTGCCCGGCGGCTTGCCGGTGATGTCGTAAACAACACGGGAAATACCTGACACCTCGTTGACGATGCGGCGACAAACATGATCAAGAAACTCATACGGCAGATGAGCCCAGCGAGCGGTCATGAAGTCGATGGTTTCAACTGCACGCAGCGCCACTACCCATTCATAACGACGACCATCACCGGTCACGCCAACAGACTTAACCGGCAAAAACACGGTAAAAGCCTGCGAGGTTTTGTTATAGAGATCGTGTTTATGCAGCTCTTCAATGAAGATATGATCAGCCAGACGCAGGATGTCTGCATATTCCTTCTTCACTTCGCCGAGAATACGCACACCCAGACCCGGGCCTGGGAATGGGTGACGATAGACCATGTCATACGGCAGGCCCAGCTCAACACCCAGCTTGCGCACTTCGTCTTTGAATAATTCACGCAGTGGTTCCAACAATTCCAGTTTCATGTGTTCAGGCAAGCCACCCACATTGTGATGCGACTTGATCACATGGGCCTTGCCCGTTTTGGAACCGGCCGACTCGATCACATCAGGGTAGATAGTGCCCTGAGCCAGCCACCTGGCATCACTGAGCTTGTTGGATTCTTCCTCAAATATTTCGACAAACAGGTTGCCGATAATTTTGCGCTTCTTCTCCGGATCACTCTCACCGGCCATGGCATCGAGAAAACGCTGCTCGGCATCAACACGAATCACCTTTACACCCATGTGCTCAGCGAAGGTGGCCATCACCTGATCACCCTCTTTGTAACGCAGCAGACCGTTATCAACAAAGACGCAGGTGAGCTGATCACCAATGGCCTTGTGCAGCAAAGCGGCAACAACGGAGGAATCGACACCACCCGACAGACCAAGGATCACCTCATCGCTGCCAACCTGCTCACGCACCTGAGCAATGGAATTTTCGACGATATTGTCTGGCGTCCATGCAGAACCACAACCACAGATGCTGTGAATGAAACGCTCAAGGATGCGCTGGCCCTGATGAGTGTGGGTTACTTCAGGGTGAAACTGCACACCGTAAAAATGCTTTTCTTCGTTGGCGATGCCCGCGATGGGCGCTGAATCGGTTGAGGCCATCAGCTTAAAGCCCTCTGGCAACTCAACCACGCGATCACCATGACTCATCCAAACATCGAGTATGCCGTAGCCTTCTGCGGTGGTGTGATCTTCAATATCCTTCAACAACTCGGTATGGCCGCGAGCACGCACTTTGGCATACCCATATTCATGGTGATCGGCATTTTCGACCTTGCCGCCCAACTGCGCCGTCATGGTCTGCATGCCGTAACAAATGCCAAACACTGGCACACCCAGATCAAATACCACTGGCGGTGCCACTGGCGCATCTTCCGCGATAGTGCTTTCAGGGCCACCGGAGAGAATAATGCCCTTGGGGGAAAATTCACGAATCGCGGCCTCATCCATGTCCCAGGGATGCAGCTCAGAATAGACACCGGCCTCGCGCACACGGCGGGCAATCAGTTGGGTGTACTGTGAACCGAAATCGAGAATCAGGATTCTGTCTTGATGAATATCTTTGCTCATCGGCGTCTCTATAGATAAAGATGTGGAAGGATTAAAACGATGTCACTGAAACAAAAAGGCCGGCTCAACACCGGCCTTTTTGAAATAACTAATCTATACGATAGTTCGGTGCTTCGCGGGTAATAGTCACATCATGAACATGACTCTCTTTCATGCCGGCACTGGTAACACGCACAAATTCAGGTTTGGTACGCATCTCATCCAGGTTCTTACAACCGGTATAACCCATGCTTGAACGCAGGCCACCCATAAACTGGTGCACAATCGCAAGCATACTGCCCTTGTACGCCACGCGACCTTCGATGCCTTCCGGCACCAGCTTCTCAACACCCTCAGAGGTATCCTGAAAATAGCGGTCACTGGAACCTTGTTGCATAGCCCCCAGAGAACCCATGCCACGATAAGCCTTGTAAGTACGGCCCTGGAACAGCTCGACTTCGCCTGGCGCTTCCTCAGTACCGGCAAACATGCCCCCAACCATAACGGTGTAAGCACCGGCAACCAGGGCTTTGGCCAGATCACCAGAAAAACGCACTCCGCCGTCTGCAATAAATGGCACACCCGTGCCTTCCAGCTCTTTGGCGACATTGGCTACAGCACTGATCTGCGGTACACCCACACCTGAAATGATACGTGTAGTACAAATAGAACCCGGACCAATACCCACCTTAACCGCATCAGCACCGGCTTCAACCAGGGCCCTGGCAGCTGCCGCAGTGGCGATGTTGCCGCCGATGACCTGTACCTGAGGGAAAGTCTTCTTCACCCAGGCGACTCGATCAATAACACCCTGTGAATGACCATGGGCAGTATCAACCACCAGCACATCAACACCGGCTTCCACCAACGCTGCAACGCGATCTTCAGTGTCACCACCCGTGCCAACAGCCGCACCGACACGCAGACGCTCCAGATCATCCTTACAGGCATTTGGTTTGTCTTTTGCCTTTTGAATATCTTTGACTGTGATCAAACCACGCAGGTGAAAATTGCCATTCACCACCAAGATCTTTTCGATACGGTGTTGGTGCAGCAGCCCCAAAACCTCATCGCGAGAGGCGCCCTCTTTTACAGTAATCAAACGCTCTTTCGGTGTCATTACTGAAGAAACAGGCTCGTCATAGCGGGTTTCAAAACGCAGGTCGCGATTGGTGACAATGCCCACCAGCTCTTCACCATCAACCACAGGCACACCAGAGATATTCTTGGCCCGGGTCAGTTCAATCACTTCACGAATCGTCGCCCGAGGCGAAACAGAAATCGGATCCTTGATCACACCGCTTTCATATTTCTTAACAATTCGGACCTCGTTGGCCTGATCCTGAATCGACATATTCTTATGAATAATGCCTATACCGCCCTCTTGAGCCAGAGCAATGGCCAGACGGGACTCGGTAACCGTATCCATGGCCGCTGATACCAGGGGAATATTCAAAGTGATCTCCCGTGTCAGCTTGGTGGACAAATCCACCTCTTTGGGCAACACAGTGGAATGTGCTGGCACCAACAAAACATCATCAAACGTTAAGGCTTCTTCTATGATGCGCATGGCTTATTCCCGTCAAAAGTCTAAAAGTAAAAGCGCTGAATTATACGTTGTTTGGTTACCCGCGGTAAAGCCAAGGCTTTAATAACACCTATTATTTAACCAATATTTAATTGGCAAAATTTAAAGCAGCGGCTGCTTTCGCCAACATTTCTAAACATAAGACTATATTTTCTGCACCTCAGCCAGATTTTTGCCCCCACATCCAAAAACCTAGCCTTTCACTCAAGTTAATGAAACGTTAATGTTTCTATCTTCAGTGCCGATACATTAAACATTGCTAATAAAACATTATTTAATTATATCGACTGAGCGCTAGCAGATGTATCGGCTTAAACCTCACAATAAAACAAGAATAAACACGGCGCATCAGAAACAGCGCTTCGGAACCGTTATTTTGCAAACGATAGGCGCCTTAAGCCTATTCATTGCCTCTGGCAGCCCCAATACCGAAGCCGCCTTTGAACTCAACTTTAAACCACTCGTCAACGGCGGCGCCACAAATGTGACCTACCAAGCGTTTGGTGACACCGATGAAACAGGGGCATATTCCTGTAACAACATGTCTTTTCAATCAAATAGAAACTGTAATTCAGGTGATGATGAGATTAATGCCGCCCACAATGATGGCACCCCGGTTTACAACAGAATATTTAGAGATAACAACACCGGTAAATACTACTGGCATATGATCATAGGCGATTATTACGATCAGGGCAGCAACCCGCTCAATACCGAAGGTTTCCATATGGAATACATCATTGAGGCAAATTCAAGCCGACGATTTGATGACCATATTGCCACCTCAGCATCAGCATCGGCCACCTATACAGATAATAATACAGCGGAAGACTCGGGCGGCTACAAGGTCTATGACACCGGCACCAACGGCACCTTTACCACCAGTGGTTATGCCAACCCTACCAAGGTGCTGGTGCGCCAGATTATGGAAGATGGTGAAACTGTCTCCACCTTTCTGAAAGATGGGTTTGACAGCAAACCATTCATTAGCCAGACCGTGGTCGATAACAAGGTGACCGACCCCAATACCAACGTCAACAACGAATTCACCCTTGACATGCGCGCCATAAGCTACAGCAGCTCGGACAATAGCGGTATTATCATCACAAATAAAACCTCTATTAGTGGCGGCCTTGAAGCCGCCAATCAGGGCGATTATGACACCACCGATGCCACACCAACCGCACACATCTACAACCAGGAAGAGGCAAACACGAATGGCGGCACATTCACCTGGGGCGCCGGCACAGGACAGTTTGGCGCCGCCGGTACCTACACCTACTACGAGTCAGACGGCGTCACAGTGAATACCAGCGGATTTGACCCCAAAAACAAAAACTATCAGCAATTTTGTGACCCTACCTACAATGTCAACTGGTCTGGCAATGGCGCGTGTAAGGATTACAGCAACACCGGTAATGGCTGGGGAAGAAAGGGCTGGGATTAAACCATAGGTTTTTTACTACGAGACAATAGTAAGCTAGGCTTTGTATTGAATGATACAAAGCCTTTTTTATTGTCTATTTACGATCAAGGAAGAAATGATGAGGGAACGCATTAAATTCTTGCGTGTTATTTGTCACAGCTGTTTGACACTATTGTTGCTCACCAACATTTCCACCAAGGCTTACGCTACAGAGGGTATTAGTCGCCTTATGTCCGATATGAGGATAAGCGAAACAAATGAGAACAAGAGGCCTCGCTGGGATGCTGTCGACGAGAAGCTAAAGAACATGCTTAGCAATGATTACCGCAGCCCTTCTTTTGATGAAAAACAGTTTTTCGCTAAATATATCGAACTGGTTCCAGCAGAAGTCATTATAGATTTCCTAGAGGCGGAAGAAGTCACCTGCCACCGCCAGGCCCACGAACTTGGGCGCGCCATCTTCCGTAAAACAAATGACATCAGCGAGGCCCTGAGTATCTGCGGCAACAGCTGCACCAACGCCTGCATGCATGGCGCCATTGGTGAGGCCTTTTCCGATGACACAGTTCAGCATCAAGCTGACTCACATGACCATGATGAAATGCAGGACAAATCACAACTACAACATCATCCCGCCACAAACATAACTAAGTTAGTTAAGAAGATGGAGCCATTTTGTCATGAGGATGAAATGGCTCGTCGCCACAAACGCGGCAACTGCGCCCACGCCATGGGCCACGCTTTGATGTTGAAAACAGATCACGATATTGGCGCCTCAATCACTGGTTGCAGTCAATTTAATGAACCTGGCATGGACTACTACTGCGCGACCGGTGTTTACATGCAATACATGGATAACGTAACCGCTAATGGATCAAGAAAAGGCGATACCAAACGCTGGGGATCAAACTATCCTTGCAATAAATTCACAGCCTACCCCGCAGCATGTTATCGATATATCGTCAGTGAAGTTAAAGAAGAGCGGGGCCTGGGGCTTGAACATCTAGTTGTGCTTTGTGCACAGTTGCCTGATGAAACCCGAGGCGGTTGTTTTCACGGACTTGGGGCCACCTATACCCCTCTAATGAAAGAGTATCCAGACTTATTAAAGGTAGTTTGCAGTTATGGCGGAGACAAAGAACAAGCCTTATGTATCGAAGGTGCTATTGAAAAACTTGCAGATTTCAATGAGCAATGGGCTTTAACCGCATGCGAAACACTTGGCAATAAGAATAAGAATACCTGCCTTGCTGCTGCGCACGGCAAGATGTATCGGCTTGATAAACCAACCATGGACCTTTATCGAACCGGCATACAGATCAAACATGACCGGCAATAACTATATCGCCATATTAAATGCGATGACTATCTCTCAATCAGCCGTACGGTTTGTGCATAACAGGTTCTGATGAAAAAGATAAACCAGGTGACGATGCCAAACAGTTTCGCGCCATCCTCAACAAGAAACTGTAGATCACTCTGAGGCATCCAGATATCTGTAGCAAGAGACAAAGCAAACAAGCCACAGGCCATCAACAAAATCGTGTATTCCATGGTTAGGATCAAGCGGCCAAATTTCAGGAAGTACATGGATATCATGACTAAATAGCCTACGATGACCGCTTCCTGTGGAATGCCAAAAGAATATGGAAAGATAAATTCATGAAACATGAAAAAATCATCCAGCATCAATAACAGTGTAAACAGACCTGAGAAGAACAGAAAAACTGAAACCTGTTTTTCGCCTTTCTTCAAAATAAGCCACGAACAAAAGAAACAGATCGCCAAGCTAAAACACCAAAATAAAATACCTATATTAGATATCACGCCGGTAAATGGATGACCATAGAGCGTGATTGCAGGGTCGCGGGTGAAATATGCCACTGACATATCATAACGTTCAGCAATATCAGCAAATAAATAAAGCAGCGTTAACAAAACAATATACGCGACCACATAGATGTGAAGATGGCTTCTGATCTGCAAGATTGAAGCTTTAAAAAACGACATAGATTCCCCTTGGTCTGTTGACTTTATTCTGTAAATAATCACGACACCCTGCTTCAGTGCAAGGTGTTTATTTGATAGCGCAATTCGGGCTTCATCCGCTCATTGCATGACCAATAAAACCTGTCCGATCCACATATAGCCATAACCTGTTTCTTTGTATTTCAAGTGTAGTCGGCAACGCCCCATCAAATCATTTGTACTTAACCAACGTCAAACCTATCAATTCAATCACTGGCTAGTAATAACAATTCACAATACGACCAACAACAGCTTTCATTATTGCCTGCTCATGCAAACACTGAATCATTCTGGGCTTTTAGCATATATCCAGACGGGTCTGGCACCAAAAAAACCGCCTCAATTGTTTAAGCCTCAGCCATGCCCCACTCGTGCCAGGCAAATTGATCACGGCAGCCACTCAGAACAACCATGAACATATTTATCACCAATTATTAACGCTCTATTAACATTAGACTTAAATTATGTTAATGTTTTACGAGCCTTAGCCGCTAGCAACGAGTTTTGACTGTGTTTCAAACAAAAGATGGAATCAGGCGCAGGTAAGGAAGCCCTCTAGAGAGGGATGTAATTCTGATTTTTTAAGGTTAGAAGCATGCTATTTACAAGTATTTCGCCAAAATCTATAAGGCAGAACTTTTCACGTAGCCAACTCGTTTTCCTGACGCTGCTCACCATTACCTGCCTAACCGGACCACGCTTTGCTCAGGCTGAGTTCCAGCTAAATTTCCTGCCTGAAAGCAGTCACCTTGATGATCCTGAATGGCTCGCTTTCAACTGCAATCGCCCATCCACAGGGGGTGGCGATTGGGAAGACTGTGATGAAAACGACGAGTTTCGAGATAACAACGGCAGAGACAGCACCCCTTTCTTGTTTGAACGTGTACGCGCCCCCGGCTCTAGCGACCAGTATTACCACACCATTATTGGCATGCCCGGCAGCGACTTCGTTCAGGAAGCCTATATCAAGATAACCCGCTACTACGGCGATGGCGACTGTGACAATGGTTGTAAGTTCTCCTCAAGCCCAAGAGAAGTTGACGACCTGGGCCCGATTTCTGACAGCCTGGGCGACTGGCGCGATATCACTGAGTATCGTGATAATGCCTACGATCCGATGGGGCCTGCGAGATTTTCCGGCAGTGGTACCGCCAATCCCAACAGCACCCAGTTCCGCCAGGTCATGGCAAGTGACGGTTTTGAGCAGGACATGGTCAAGGCCAAATTCAACCAAAAACACAAACTTAATCAGGATCTCAACGCCGAAGCTGGCAAAGTGATTCACTCATTTGAATTAGACATGACTAACAGTACCTTCGAGCAAAGTGATATTGCCGGCATCATGACCAGGAACTATTTCAAGGTGACAGGCAGCAATGACACCTCACCAATCGAGTTCGACATTACAGATAGCTTCTACCAGGATCGCGGCGGCTTTGACATCAGCGGCGGTAAATATCGTTTTGACCGCCTCTACACCACCTCAATCAATGGCACATCTTTCGAGAATGAATACAGCGGCGAAGGTGCTGGTTACAATATTTGGCAAGTAGACTGGAAAAAATACTACGACCCATCACAAAACAACTACATCGCGCCATCCAGCAATGGTGATGGTGATGATAAGGGACCAAAGGGGCACTTGTACGGCTGTTACGATGAGTGTAGTTCGTCTGCCCAATATCAACCCTGGGAAGGCGGTAAAACCTGGTCTAGCTGGTCAGACAGCAACATGAACAAAAATTAATCGCAATATTCGCATGGCTAACCGGGTTTTTTAGGTTTGATTTAAGCCCGTACTGAAGCAACACAGAATAATACTGCCCCATAAGCTCAGACAACCAAGGCAGACATTTATTGAGGATCTAGGAATGAAGCGTAAGACCATGACAACTGCGACTAGTCTGCTTGCACTTATGCTGACGGTTGGCACGGCGCATTCGGCAGTATCAAGCGTTGCCACCGACACCAGCACGATCACTCAACTGACCGATTTTGCATCGACTTATGAACTGCCATACGACTCACGTGAGCCAGACATTTCCAGAGATGGCCGCAAAGTCGTGTTTGTCTCTGACGCTGACCTGACAGGCCAAGGCAAAAACCCAGACAACATTAACAATCTTTTTGTTATGAACACTGACGGCAGCGATCTGCGACAACTGACCTTCGTCAAGCTTGATCCCACATACCAGACTAATATTTACTACGATATTAGCGCCCCTCGCCTGTCGGCAGACGGCAAGGTTATAGCATTTGCCTCTACCAACAACCTGACCGGTGACAACCCGCCGGTGCTGTTCACTGACCCTAATTTTCCCGACAACAGCTACTATATTTCTAACTCCCAGATTTTTATCATAAACAGTGATGGCACGGGACTGAAACAACTGACCAAGGGCACAGCTGGAAACTCTAAAGCGCCAAAAATATCCCATGGCGGCGATATCATTGCCTTTGAATCAACCCAGGATCTGCTTGGCGAGAACGATGACTCTGTTTATTACACTGAGAACCCAGTAGCCCCTGAAGATCTTGATATCAAAGACTACATTGAAAACACCAAAGAGATCTATGTCATCAAGGCCGATGGCTCCAGCCTGACCCAGATCACCAATAGTCCACCAAAACCCGCTGGCCGCAACATCAGAAGTGACGAATCCCGCAATGTATCCATCTCGGGCGATGGTCGTAGTGTCGCCTTTGATTCTTTCGCCGACCTTATCAGTGGTATGAATGACGACCACAGCAATGAGATCTTTGTCTTCGATCTAGCCAAATATTGGCAGGATGGTGCCACCATAGCCGACCACGCCGACTACACCATCCAGGTCACCGATACCGACATCGATGCCGAGTTCCATATTCGTGCTGAAGATTCATTTGAACCTAGTCTTGACTATGACGGCAGCACAATCGCCTTCTCAGCCTGTATTAATCCCAAAGGCGAAGGTGTCTTGAAACCAAACAGGACAATTCTAGGCAACAACCCATGGCTGCCAGATGTCATCTTTTATGCCGAGCTAGACATAGCTAAGCGAGATGTTGTTGGCGATATCATCCAGCTGACCTTCAGTGATGACGAGCAAGCCTATGCCGACGATTCTGACTGGACCAACATTGATGACGATGCCCACTGGCCGGAAATCAGTGACGATGGCCGACGCATAGTCTTCGGCTCACGCTCACGTGTTGACATTATCAACCCAGACAAGCTCTATGAAATGGCCATGATCGACCTCGATGCGCCACTCGGCCCAGACGGAGCACCGGTGGTTGAGCAGCTGACCTTCAACACCAACACCACAGGACCTTATGTTTTACAGTTGAGCTTCGATGGTACTGATGGCGCCCGACTACGCCCCAGCATTTCGGCTAATGCCGACAAAATTGTTTTACGTGCCGATTCTGATTTCAGCGCGGGTAATCCGGATGGCAACAGCGAAATATTTATGATTGAACCTAGCCACCTAAACACAACACTAACCCCAGCAGATGAAATTCCAATTGATGACAATAGCAAAATCGAAACCCTTAGTAGTTCAGTAGATGAAGAGAATAGTGGTGCCGCTGCCTTTGGCTTGGCAGAACTATTGCTTGCCATGATTGGCATGGGGGGCATTGCCGCTCGCCGTCGCTCTTAGCAACAAAAAAAGGGCAAGGCATGTGATGCCTTGCCCTTTTTTTGTCCATCAGTTCACCAACCTTCTAAAACGCTAAACAGCCAAATGATTCTGCTGGAAAAAATTAACCCATAAGAAAATAAATATATTCTAACAATTAAAACGAAAACAGCGTTCATGGGCGCCACAACAAATTAACACCTGAACCGAACTGAACAAAATGAACTTATCGAAATGAGGCATTAGGTAATGAAGCATAAAACAACGACAATCGCCTTTAGCTTGCTTGCATCTGCTCTACTGCTTGCTAACGGCACAACACAAGCGGCTTTAAGCAGCATTGCCACCGAAACAAGCACGATCAGCCAAGTGACGGACTATGCAGCTACGCCAGCGCTGCCTCATGATGCCCGTGATCCTAATATCTCCAGTGATGGCAGCAAGATTGTATTTATCTCTACTGCTGACCTGACAGGGCAAGGCACCAATCCGGATAATTTAGAAACCCTGTTTGTCATGAACACAGATGGAACAGGACTGAGTCAGCTGACTCACGTGACCATCAATACCACTTATCCGAGCGACTACAACATCAACTATTTCATCCGGAAACCGCAACTGTCAGCCGATGGCAGCGTGGTTGTGTTTTCCTCAACCAATAATCTACTGTTTAGTGAAGACGGTAGCCCATTAAACCCACCTGGCGAAACAACTGAAACTTATCCTGATACTCCTGACCTCACATATATGACGTCTTTCAACCAGATATTCGTTATGAATACAGATGGAACTGGGCTTAAGCAGCTGACCAATGGTCAGGGTAATTCTATATCACCCACCATTTCCCATGCCGGCGATATCGTTGTCTTCCAGTCTAATGCGGACCTGATCGGTGAGAATAGTGATCGTAACGAAGAGATCTACGTGATCAAGACCGATGGCAGTCGCCTCAGCCAGATTACCGCTGGCACCGGCACTAAGCGACACGATTCACGTGACCCGGACATTTCTGGGGATGGCAGCACCGTGGCCTTTGATTCTTACATCGATCTGATTCCACCTTTGAACAAAGATTTAAGCGATGAGATTTTTGTTTTTGATCTGGCCGGTTTCTGGCGCGATGGCGCGGCCACGGCTGATCACTCAAACTACACCGTTCAGATCACCAATTCTGACATTGCTCATCCAGACCATTCAATTGAAGAAAACGCATTTGAAGCCACCCTCTCCTACGACGGCACCTGGGTTGCCTTTGCTGCCTGTATCAACCCCGATGGCGAAGGTATCTACAAGGAAGATAGAACAATCCTCGGCACAAACCCATACCTGCCGGATGTACTTTATATCGCCAAACGTGACGGTACAGAACTGAGGCAGCTAACCTTTAGCGATGACCCTAACGCATATGCCGATGAGGACTCCATCTGGACCCAGAACGATGATGATATTCAACGTCCACAGATCAGTGACGATGGTCGTCGCATTGTCTTCGCCTCACGCTCACGTGTTGATATTGTCAATGACGACAACCATTTCGAAATAGCCATGATCGATCTGGATGCCCCAGGGGGGCCAGATGGTAGACCTGATGTTGAACAGCTGACCTTTAACACGCTCCACACAGGGCCTTACGTTCTTCAACTGAGCTTCGAGAACACAGATGGTCGAAAATTTGACCCCAAGATGTCTGGCAATGCCGGTAAGATTTTATTCCGAGCCGACTCAGATTTTACTGGTGGAAATCCCGATCATAATAAAGAAATATTCATGATTGAACCTAACTACATCAGAAGTGAAGAATTAACTTTCAACGTAAACGCAGCAACTGACGACACATCGACAAATAACGATGATAGCAAAAGCGAAGATCTTAATAGCTCAGCAGATAACAGTGGCGGCGGAGCAGGCTTCGGTTTTATCGAAATAGTGATTGCCCTACTAGCTTTTGGCAGCTTAAGATTGCGCCGCCGTCAGTGATTATTTTTAAAGGGCAAGGCATGACTATGGCTTGCCCTTTAACCATCTCCTCGTACAGCTAGCTTTCCCATAACAGTCTCGACTTGGGCATGAAGATCCATTTGTTATACCAACAAGTTGCCCAGGGACGAGAATCGTAATCCGGACATGACTTATCAACTAAGCCGCGACACTATGACGCATTTTAATCCAGCACCCCCTATATTAAAATTATGTTAGTTATAATTTAGCCTCGACTAAGCTTTTAGCTTGTCTGATGTTGTCGATATCAAAGTGAGCGGCTACGACAACATCGCCATACACTTGAGGTAGATATGAAATTTAAAATCTTAACTATATCAGCGCTTTTTCTCGTCCTAACAGGCTGTAACAGTAACAATTCATACGACGAAGAGCTGGGTACAGTCATCAGCGATCACAGCCTGACGGGCAACCCCTTTGCCAATGACAGCGGTCTTCCCAAGATCACCGACCCACAGGCAGTATTGGGCAAACGTCTATTCTTCTCCAAAACTTTAGGAGGCAATCGCGATAGCGCCTGCGTCAGCTGCCATCATCCCGTTCTGGGCGGCGGTGACGACCTACCACTGCCCATTGGGGCAGGCGCAGAAAACCCTGACCTGTTAGGCCCTGCCCGCTTACATTCGGTCTCGGCAACAGGGTATGACGGCGGCCCGACCGTACCTCGCAATGCCCCAACCACCTTTAATATTGCGGCATGGCAAAACACCTTGTTTCATGATGGCCGCGTCGAAACAGTCGCTGCCGGCATTGCCACGCCCGATAGTGGCTTTGGCATTGCCGATGACAAAGCCGGCGCCACCTTGACCCAGGCACAAGCGCGCTTTCCGGTGACCTCCCCTGAAGAGATGAAAGGCTTTAATCATCAAACACTGGATAATCAGGGCATTCGTGATTACCTGGCATCGCGGCTAGGTGGATATGGTGATGGAGCGGGTGAACTGATTGATACGAACTATTGGCTAAATCAATTTCGTAGCGTGTTCAACGATCCTGATGGCACGGCAGAAGAACTGATTACCGAACAGAACATTTCGCTTGCCATAGGTGCCTACGAGCGCTCACAAGTGTTTGTAGACACTCCATGGAAGGCCTATGTTGAAGGTGATCGCAATGCCATCTCCGATCAAGCAAAGGCCGGCGCATTGTTGTTTTTTGGTGAAGCTGGTTGTGTTAATTGTCATAGTGGTGATTTTTTCACCTATGAAAAGTTTCATAATCTTGCGGCACCTCAGATCGGGCGAGGCAAAGGCCATGGTGATGGCCGCGAGGACTTTGGCCGCGCTGCAGTATCGGGCCAGGATACCCACAAATATCAATTCCGCACCCCCACACTATTGAATGTAGAAGTCACTGGCCCCTGGACCCATGCTGGCGCCTACACCTCGCTTGAGGCGGTTGTACGCCATTATCTCGACCCACAAGCTGCCCTGAACAACTATGACTTTAATCAGCTTGGCCAAACAGGCATTCAGAACCTCGATGTCATGACAGCCAACACCCAAAAAGCCATCGATGCCCTGCAGATGCAAGGCGACCCAAGCAATAAAATTTTATTAAAAAATATTGAACTGAGCGATCAAGAGATCACACAACTGGTTGATTTCATGAAAGCCCTGACAGACCCATGTGTTAAAAGTCGCAGCTGCCTTGCCCCCTGGATTGCAGATGCCATTGAAGATGCAGACCCTAATGGCGATTTATTGATTGCTGTGGATCAATCAGGTAACCAACTCTAGCTAAAGGGAGGCGATACAGTCTTCGCCTGATTATATTTAAGCGCCCAGCCTGGCCCTGATTAATTACAGGAATCTATCCTTATCTTTTGTCTCGGGAAGATAGCAGGCCTCGCCACGGCCAAACCATTTATAACGACGCTGGCCGATAAAACCATAAACGCCATCCCTAATAAATCCTGGCAGTAAAATTAATCCATACAAAAGCGGCCACGGCATAGGCAGTTGCTTCAAAACATAAAGAATGGCGGAAGATTTAAACAAGACTCTGCCGTCATCAATCAGAACAACAGTGCTTAATTCAAGCACATGCAGTTTATTTTCAAGCATGATGTTTTTTGCCATTTGTGATTGCAACGGCACAAAATTAAACTGGCGTTTGTGATCGTGTTTAAGAATAAACTGCACCCAGAACCAGCACAGATTACAGACACCATCGTAAAGAATAATTTTTGATAGCGGCTTCTCTTGGCTATCTGAAGACGAGTGACTTTCTTCTGCCCATTTCATTTGTGTTGCATCTCGTCCTCTACTCTTTAATAGGGTGCGACTTCCAACATCTGATACTTACTTCAAGATCCAAGCTGAAATTTTAGAATGACTAAACTAATTTCCAAAATATTGTTGCGCCAGATTAAAGGCATCTATGCCAATCTGCTCACCGATCAGTCGTCCAGGAATATCATCGGCTGGCGGATGAATACCACCCCAGATGCGTGACAAACTGCATTGATCTGAGGCATCACGATAGGTAGCCCATTGCAGTGTGACATCAACGTTGGGGCCTTTCTCAAACACCAGAAAGTTATTTTTCGGTGCCTCGAACGCCCCCATTCCACCGGGAAAATAGGCATCGCCAGTCAGCAGCGTTAACACTTCAGCCGCGGCACGTGAAAAGGTCGAATGGCCCGACACATAACCGGCAAAGGGTGGCGTCACAAACGAAGGTCGCTGATAAGGCCACCAATTTTCGACAAGTACCCAATCAACCGCGGCAATATAGGTGCTTGGATCGGGAATATAATCAGGTCCACGCCAAACCTTGGCTTTTATCTTATAGAGATTTTCATTGCTAGGCCCCACCAGCGGATCCCCCGGCATCACCAGCTCAATCAAACCGTCGATCAATGGCTGTCCAGCAATATGATAATGAGGTTGCCCCGGGTCTGAACTCTGCCCCAAGTCTGCCATTGCCCGGATAGCCGAAACCGGCCGAACGTAATCGTACCAACCCTTGATACCCCAAGCCGTCACGGCTGAATCTTGCATAGCCCCTGCCAATGCGAAATAGCCCTTCACATCCCACTCCAGATCATCGAGCACAGGCCCCTGACCGCGGAAGCGTTTTTCCAACTCAGGCTGATCATTGACATAATTAAGCAACACAAACCAGTGCCCCGGTGGAGTTTCTGAGTCTGGCCCATCGGCCCAGAACTCGGCCAGCACACGGGCATAATCGCCACGTGGCACCAGATTCGGCGCATAAGATTTGCCCGTATAGGGATTAACAGGGTGTCCGGTGCTCGGGTCGCCGCCGTTCAACCGGTCATAAAAGCTTACATATTCCGCCCTTGATTGCGGTAGGCTCTGGTTATTGCCAATGGCAGCCGGTGATATATCCAGCATCACCCCATCAAGCGGATCAAGATGAGCGGACCAGGCCAAAACCACGGAAAAACCCCACTGATACTCTTCAGTTTCAACACCACCGTTGGCAACGTCAACATAGGGCGGCGCACCCGGATCATGGTAGAGCCAATAATCAAAACCATCACGCAAATTTATGCTTAAATCCGACTCGGTCAGCGCAAATGCAGCAACGCTGCCCCACTCCGGCCCAACAAACTCCGGTGTAGACTCGCCGATTTCATTACCCGACTGATCAATAAAGTTAGCCAACGACAAAGGCTGCCAGCGGTTCAGGTCAACGATGTTCGGGTTACCTGCTTCAGTTGGCGATAGCGGTGGGTTAACCGGCGCATACGACTTAACCGCATAGGCGTTGGCCTCATTGGCACCATCCTGCAGGCCATAGGCAATCATGCACTCAGCAATATGATTGCCGAGCGCGGCAGCAGAGCCTGAGGAATAATCTGTCGACGTAAACGATACGTCATACCCCAACGCTGACAACAAATCATCAAACACCTGCTGTGATTCAACGGCCCCAGGCGAATCGGTAAAGCGGTGCGTCATTATTCGATAAGCCGCGTAGCTAATCGCCTGCTGACGCGCTTTTTGTTTGCTTACTGGCTTAGGGATATCGGTAAAGTCGCAGCTGTAACCATTAACAGTCTTGCCCAGCAAATAGGATTGAGCAACACTATCAAAAGCGGCCCAGGCGTCATACATCGCTACCGAGGTGTGAAACAGATTACGCGCATGCACCGTCGGCCGGGCATAATCTAACCTGATGGCAGACAACAATGCCTCATTCCACTGTCTGGCGACCGAATGATCGTCTTGCTGATTGTTACCTAGATCTATAAAACAACCGCTCAAAAACAGGCTGCCTGGCAGGACAAACAACAACCGCATACTACTGTTTAATTTTTTCAAACCAAGCCACCTGCTAGACAATCATTTAACGCAAAATTAATTATAGACGCCAATCAAATAAGGAGACAACGATACTTCTAGCAATTGGCTGTCAGATAGAGACACGCTAGAATGACCAGATGCCGAATCCACTGATACCTAACTCTTCAGCCCCCCCAAATCGTGACGTTTTCAGTGTTTCCCGCCTGGTGCGGGAAACCAAGGCCGTGCTTGAGGGCAGTTTTCCACTACTCTGGCTGGAGGGTGAGATTTCCAATTTCTCCCGCCCTTCATCCGGCCACATGTACTTCACCCTCAAAGATGAAGCGGCACAAGTTCGCTGCGCCATGTTCCGAGGCAAAAACATGCATCTGCGTATCAAACCAAAAAACGGTATGCAGGTACTGGTGCGGGCACGTCTTACTTTGTATGAGGCTCGTGGTGACTTCCAGATCATCATCGAGCACATGGAAGAGGCAGGGCTTGGCGCTCTGCAACAGGCCTTTGAAGAACTGAAATCCAGATTGGGCAATGAGGGACTATTCGACACCCGCTTAAAACTGAGCATCCCTGCCCTGCCAAAAAAAATCGGTGTTATCACCTCACCGACCGGTGCCGCGATTCGCGATGTTCTTAGCGTTTTGAAGCGGCGCTTTCCTGCCATCCCGGTGGTGATCTACCCGGTACCAGTACAGGGTGAGTCCGCTGCCGGCGAGATTGCCAAAATGATCAAACTGGCAGACAAACGTAAAGAGTGCGACGTGCTGCTGCTGACCCGTGGTGGTGGTTCACTCGAAGACCTTTGGGCCTTTAATGAAGAGGTAGTGGCCCGCGCCATTTACGCCTGCAAGACACCACTGGTGTCGGCAGTTGGTCACGAAGTGGATTTCACCATTGCCGATTTTGTGGCTGATCAGCGAGCCGCCACTCCGTCGGCGGCAGCTGAGCTGATCAGCCCGGATCAGCATGACATTCAACAACAGCTAAACAAGCAATTCAGTCGTTTTCAAAAACAGGCCCGATCACTGTTACAACAATCTCAGCAAGGGCTGGACTGGCTGGAAAAACGCCTGCAACAGCAACATCCGGGGCAGCTGCTGCTGGCAAAGAGCCAACGTCTGGATGAGTTGGAACTCCGTCTGGAGCGAGTAGTCAAAAATAACATCGGCAAAAAGTCTCATGTGCTGGCACAGTTCAATAGCCGACTTCAACGCCATGCCCCCTTACAACAACTTAGCCAGCTTGAGATGCGGCAACAAGCCCTGCAACAGCGACTACACCACGCCTGGGAGCGGATTATTGCCAATAAACAACAGCGTCTGGCCATTAGCAGCCGAAGCTTGAACAACGTCAGTCCGCTGGCGACCTTGCAGCGTGGTTATGCCATTATTCAGGATGAAGCCAATAAAAAGGTTTTTACGGATGCGAGTGAACTCAACGCGGGTGACAAAATTTCAGCCCGTTTGGCCAAAGGCAGCCTGGTATGTACTGTCGATAAAATCAAAAAGTAATTATAGAATTCATGAAATATTGTCTTAAATCAAAATACATCACTTCAACCCTGCTTGGCTTTGCACTGTTTATTTTCAGCAACTTGAGTCAGGCAATGGAACTGCCGCAACAGGATAAGGTGCCCGGCGGGATTGCCATTATTCAACTGAATGAAACCGGAGATATCGCACCCAAGGTCAGCTATAACAAAAAACCTGTGATGGTGATAAAACATCTACAGACATGGTATGCCCTGGTTGGAATTCCACTCGCAGCGAAGGATGGTAAACACAGTATTAGCAGCGAACACGGAGGAACAAACCACAACTACACATTCCAGGTATTAGATAAACAATATGAAACCCAACATCTAACTATCAAGAACAAACGCAAGGTCAACCCTAATCCTGATGACATGAAACGAATTTCTAAGGAAAGCAAAAAGATTAATGCTGCTTTAGCACATTGGGATGACAAGCTTTACACTGACACCCTGCAACTTGATTTGCCTGTTCAAGGCAGACTCAGCAGCCCCTTTGGCCTAAGACGGTTCTTCAATGAGCAACCCCGCAAACCACACAGTGGTATTGATATCGCCGCGCCTAAAGGCACACCAATCAATGCGCCGGCAAGTGGCAAGGTCATCCTTACTGGTGATTTTTTCTTCAATGGCAACTCGGCCTTTATCGACCATGGCCAGGGACTAATCACTATGTATTGCCATATGGACAGCATCAAGGTTGAAGAAGGACAATTGGTCAAACAGGGTGAGCAGATTGGCACCATTGGCATGACGGGGCGTGTTACCGGCCCACACTTACATTGGAGTATCAGCATGAACAATGCCCGTATTGATCCCAATCTGATTGTGCCAACCCTGCGCCAAACGGCCCAGACTGACACCATTACACCAACGATGTGATCAGACAATGAAAAAAATCACCGCCATTATTATTCTGTTTGGGCTGATGCTTTCAGGTTGCAGCCATACCCCGCTCACAAATTCTGACAACGGCGGGGTCAATCACATCATACTTTTATGGTTAAAAGACCCCGGCAATCCACGCCAGCAACAGCAGATTATTCGAGCCACAAAGGAGCTGGAGAATATTCCAGGTGTCATCAAGATACGGGTTGGCACATCGATTTTAAGTAAACGTCAGGTAATTGATGACAGCTTCGATGTCGGTGTGCATATGCTGTTTAGTGATAAAGCAGCGATGAAGGCATATATCGCTCACCCTGAACACAACAGAACCGTCAATCAGGCAGTCATGCCGTTTGTCGACAAAATAGTCATTTATGACTTCGAAGAATAGACTATTTATTTATTCTCAAGGGCATTATCAAGCTCTGTTTTAACCGCTTCGAACTTGTCATAGATCACATCGGCGCGCTTAAGGGTACGTTTGGATCGTTCTCTACCTTCAACTACGATTGCCCTAACCAGGTCCTCCTGAGCAGGTGTTAAACCAAGATCAAGCATCGCTTCATCAAGATTATCAAGCATACTGTTGATGACATTAGTATTGGCCTCTTGCATTTCACCAAACTGCTTATCAACCTCATCCATCATGCCAATGACCGCATTGATAATCTGCTCTTTCTGGATTGAGGCATTTTCATACATTAAAAATTTAACTCTGGCCTCTACGGCATCACATAAATTACCTAATGAGTCTTTCATGATGCCATAGCGCTCTTCAGCCTCGATCGGCATGTTTTTCACCAGCAAGGAAAAATCTGCATAATTAATGATTGTTCTGGCATTAAAATCGAAAAACCGCCCCTTGGACCGGGACAGATCGATCACACTCTCCTCCAGGGGGGAAACAACACCTTGGCTGGAGAAACTAAAGGCTTTATCACGAGTAAATATCTTCAGACTACACTTAAGGCCATAGTTGTTAGTCACATCAAACAACAAACGTGCAATTTCTTCGAAATTAACTGCATCCAGGGTGTTTTTATAAAACTCAAGCACCTGACCAAGGTCACTGGAATAAGTCATTGCCTGCATGGCAACACTGTTGGATTCACTTAGTTGTTGCTGCAGTTCTTTATTCTCCGCCCTTAATTCAAGCAGTTTTTTAATCTTTAAGCCTAGTTCCTCAGGGCTAATTGGCTTGGCAATATAATCATCAGCGCCAACTTCAAATCCTTTCAGTTTTTCTTCAAGGCTAATAAGTGAAGAAATAAAAATAAAAGGGATATCTTGAGATTCGAAATCAGACTTTACCGCCTGACAAAAGGCGTAGCCTTCCATCACCGGCATCACAATATCAGCCAAGATAATATCGATACTTTCTGGTGAGCCTTTTACCAGCTCAAGCGCTATCGCACCGTTTTCAGCGCTAAGAACATCGTAACCAAGTGAAATCAGATGCAGTGAATGCATGTCCAACAGATCTGCATCATCTTCAACAACCAGTACGCGATGAGTTTTTTCTTCCATAATCAACAACCACAAAATCTATTAGAAAAGACCCCCTATGTATCGACCTTTTGCTCGATTTCATAAGCAGATAATAGTTACTTTCGTTTTATTGATTTGTCTGGGATAAAAATAATAGATTAATACTTTCATGTGGTTACACCCTCTTCAAACACAGACAAAATAATTTATAGTCCGTCGGAAACTACCTGAGACAGGATCCAGAGGATTTTAGCAGCAGGCTAGATATTAACCTGTACCACAGTCCAACATGTGATTGTTCAAGACTGGTGGTTATTCAGCCAGCCCTGAGCTCCAGCTGTGCACCTTTTTAAAGATAAATTTTACAAACGGGCCATCAAGCTTACGCTCACTGTAAAACCAAAACTCCATACTGCCCTTTTTAATCTTGACGGGCTCACCCACCAGCTCGCGTACCTCATCGTAGTTATAACCAACCTTGAGTCGATTCCAGTTTGATTGATCCTGACTATCACCAGGATTTGTGGAGGCCGTGTTTTGTTCTATCATTTTTATCACCCCAGGTGATTCAAATGCATTCAGGCGACGTTCAAGCTCAATAACACGCGAGGTCAGATCACTAAGCTTGCGTTCTATATCAACATCATCAGAAGAGGCATAACTACCCCCTGAACTGGCAAGTCCCAGCAACAAAACAGCACTTATTTTCATACCCAATTTCATCTCTAACTCCTTGATTTATATTGATCTGACAATTCTATCCTGTGCCTCTTCAGAATGTCGACTCAAACCAAAAATACAACATCGATTAATTTTACCTTAAGCATTTAATTACATTATTATTTTTTGTGGTCTAGGCGCGTGAAATACCTTATTCTCTATAAAAGTAAAGTACCCAGGTTCGGTAAACTAAACCCCTGCCGATAACCTTTATGCAACCAGCAAAGAAGCTGTGCAATTGTAGATAAATGCAAAATTCAGTTGGACAAAAAAATTTACAGTTCAAACTAAGTACGCGTCACCACGTACTTGTACTACTGTTGATTGCCACCTTGCCGGTGCTTGGGCTCATTCTCTACAATGGCAATCAAGATCGGCATGATGCCCGCAAACTCGGCCGCAACCAGGCCATGGATGTGCTGAGGGCGATACAATTCAAGCAGGAAAATGTAATTGAGAACACCAACCAATTACTCATAGCCTTGGGGCAGATCCCGACCATACAGAATCACAACCCTGTTGCCTGTAACAAACTACTCAACTCAATGCTTGAACAGTACAGGCAATATATAAGCCTGGCGGCATTCAATTCAAATGGACAACTGCTTTGCAGTTCAGCACAGACCGCTGAAACGCTAAATATTTCAAGTCAGCCTCACTTCCAGCGGGCCCTTAGCCGTAAACAGTTAAGCAGCGCTGGCTACAGCAGCAGTAACACCAACGATCAGCCAGCCCTTGCGATAACCAAGCCAATCTTGAATACCGATAACGAGATACTGATTCTGCTAAATGCCATGGTCAATCTCGGTTGGCTTGAGGAGCACATTCAACAATTACCTCTATATACTGGATCCTTGCTCACCATGTTCGATAGCGATGGAACCGTGTTATTTCAACACCCAACTCAAACAGGTGTAGTGACAGGGCGTAAATACCAGCAGTCAGAATTGCTTGAAACAGCGGTGAGACTAAAACATCTTGGTGTCATGGAACGTAGCGATGAAAATGGTACCGAGTTCATACACGCCTATGCACCACTGAACAATCGCGCCCAAAACACATTTATTTCAATCTCTGTTCCCGCAGACATAATCATGGCAAGAGCCAACCAGGCCCTGCAACAAAATCTCCTTGTGGCTGCGCTGGTAACCCTGTCAGCCATCATGATCGCCTTCGCCTGGAGTCACCGCCTTTTCGTAAATCCTATTCGCCATCTCGCCGAAGCAGCAACAAAAGTTCGACAAGGCAAACTAAATACACAGATAGAAGATAACAACGGCCCCAAAGAATTATCCCAACTTGGCAGAACGTTCAACCAAATGACTGCAGCTCTGCAGCATCGGGCTGATGACCAAGCACACATAGAACAAGCCCTAAGCCAGTTAATTCAACAACACCGCGACACCAGTTCAGCAGAGTTTCTGATAGCGGTCGCCTCAATTTTATCTGACTCACTTGAAGCTGATTATTGCCTCATTGGACTAACCCCCCCTAATCAGCAAACAAAGTTTTATAGCTGCGCCTTCTGGGGCGAAGGCAGACAGCTCGACAACATTACAATCACTACCCAAGCCACGCCTCATGAAGCGTTATTAGAAAAGGAGCGTTTCAGGATTTATCGCAACAATGTGCAGCAACTTTTTCCTGATGATCCTCTTTTACATGATCTCAACATCGAAAGTTACGCAGGTATTAGCCTCACTGACATTAACCAAAAGCCCTGTGGCCTGCTGGTGGTTATGAACAATCATTCAATCAAAAATGATGAAATGCACCATTCACTGTTGCAGGTCTTTGCCGCTCGCATAACGGCCGAGCTGGAACGGGAACAAACTGAACGCCAGAGACAACACCTGCTCGATGAAACGCAGCTTGCCGCTACTGCCTTTGAAAGCCATGAAGGCATGTTTATTACCGATGCTGATCGAAACATTCTTCGCGTCAATCAGGCCTTTACAAAAATAACCGGTTACAGTGAAACCGACGTGGTTGGCAAACCGCCAAATTGCCTGTTCTCACAAGACTGCCACGACGATTCTGGCGAATGGATCTGGCAGGTAGCCAACAAAAAAATGAAATGGTCTGGTGAGCCTGAGTTTGTCTGCAAGGATGGCACACCCTTTTCTGCGTACCTGACCATCAGTTCAGTCAAGCGCGAATCAGGACAAATCAGCCACTATGTTGCCCATTTTCAAGACATCAGTGAACGCAAACAGGCCGAAGCAAAGATTCAGCACCAGGCTTTTCACGATGCCTTAACCAATTTGCCCAATCGCACCCTATTGCTAGACCGCCTGAAAACTACCCTGGCGACACTCAAAAGACGTAATGAATATGGTGCATTGATGTTTATTGACCTTGACCATTTCAAACACATTAATGATTCACTTGGCCACCCGATTGGTGACGCACTGCTCATCAACATCGCTGAACGACTCAAAAACAGCCTGCGCCAGGAAGACAGCGTCGCTCGTCTCGGCGGTGACGAATTTGTAGTGCTGCTGCCACAACTTAACAAAAATCGACAGGTTAGCCGACATGAAGCCCATGGCCTGGCCAGAAAATTACTGCGAGTATTGTCTGAAGAACACAATATCGCCGGACACACACTAAAAACCAGTGTCAGTATTGGTATAGCCATATTTCCAGAGTTCAACCTCGATGCAAATGACATACTCCGCCACGCAGATCTAGCCATGTATAGCGCCAAGGATTCTGGCCGTGGTTC
>Ga0316204_10003290_pt1 | contig 32942 bp, 30 predicted proteins | sample 6monrhotite_MG_2_FD_205661 | JGI IMG/M metagenome (GOLD analysis project Ga0316204, IMG submission 205661) | Microbial mat bacterial communities from mineral coupon in-situ incubated in ocean water Damariscotta River, Maine, United States -... | ecosystem: Environmental > Aquatic > Marine >... | reverse complement strand
CCGGGGCGATCTTGCGGGTGATCATGGCGATGGGGAAATTCCACGGTGTGATGGCCGAAATGACACCGATCGGTTGTTTCAGGGTTAAAATCCGTTTGCCCTGTGCATGGGTCGGGATGACATTACCCTTGGTGCGTTTGCCTTCTTCGGCGAACCATTCGACAAAAGAAGCGGCGTAAAGTACCTCGCCGCGCGATTCAGCCAGTGGCTTGCCGCATTCTGCCGTTGCAATTTGGGCCAAGGCTTCCTGATGGTCCATTATCAGCTGATGCCAGCGGCGCAGGAGGGCGGCGCGATCTTTCGCTGTGCGCGCTGACCATATTTTGAAAGCGTCCCCAGCGGCGATAATGCCCTGTTCAACTTCTGATGCGGACCAGTCTTTGACGGTCGTAATATACTGACCATCTGACGGATTATGGACCGATAGCCCTTCATCCAAACCAATATAATCAGCGATGATATTCAGTAAATCTGTCATTGGACTGTTTATTTTCTCTGTCTGTTCCATTTCCTTGCCTTTAAGTAAGCCTATAATAGGCTATGATGCAGGTATATCCCTCCTATGGGGTATTTATTCGATCGACATTTGGCTCCACAATTCCATATAAATCAATGGATATTATTCAAATATTCGTTATGGCTTAAAAATATGGCTGATTTAACCAAGGAATTAAAATGAGTTTCGCTGAAACGGCTTTAAAAAATACAATATTTTTCCCCTATTGGCTCGATAATAAGGACGCGCCCGAGGATGAGCCTTGTCTTACGGAAGACACTGCAGCGCAGCTTGTTATCGTTGGCGGGGGTTTTACCGGACTGTGGGCGGCCATTCAGGCGAAAGAAGCTGATCCAAATCGCTCAATCATTTTGATTGAGGCGGGCAAGGTCGCTTATGGGGCCTCGGGCCGGCCTGGGGCTATTGTATCGACTTCTGTCATGCATGGTCTGTCCAATGCGGCGCGGATATTTCCAAATGATCTGCCGGAACTTGAACGGCTCGGGCAGGAAAATATGGACGGCTTTCTTAGCACGTTGGCGCGTTACGGCATCGACTGTGACCATGAATGGGGCGGTGAATTGACCGTTGGTGTTGGCCCGGGTTGTCAAGAGATATTGCAGGAAGAACATGACCTTAATATCACGCATGGTCATGATGTCATTTTGCTCGATCAAGATGCGGTACAAAAGCAGGTGAATTCGCCGCTTTTCAAAGGTGCGGTATGGTCAAAACAAAGAAGCGGTACTTTAAATCCGGCTAAACTGGCATGGGGGTTAAAAGCGGTTGCCCTAAAGCTTGGGGTGCGTCTTTATGAAAATACGCCGCTTAATAAAGTTTCCCAGTCGAGGAGTTTTTTGACTATTTTCACACCATTGGGTGAAATAAAAGCCGAAAAAATTCTATTGGCGACAAATGCCTTTGCGGCGGGCCATAGGCGTATCCGCAGGCGGGTCGCCGCAATCCGCGACCGGCTTATTGCCACGGAACCGTTGAGTGATGCACAGCTTGCCCAGGTGGGTTGGCATAACCGTCAGGGGGTTTACGATACCCGCACCCAGATGAATTATATGCGCATGACCAAAGATAATCGGATTATTTTCGGTGGCCGGCTGGGCTATTATTTTGGCAATGATGTGGATCCTGCAGGCGATAAGAAAGTGGCCCCTTACATACGGCTGGCAGAAGCATTTCATCAAACCTTTCCCCAGCTAGATGGTATTCGTTTTAGTCATGCCTGGAGCGGGCCGATTGCCCTGACCACGCGGATGGCGGTTCATTTCCAGAGCTATTTTGGGGGCCGGATGATTTATGCCGGGGGCTATTCCGGTTTTGGCGTATCGGCCAGCCGCTTTGGCGCACGGGTTGGTCTGGCGATCCTTGACAATCAAGAGTTGCCAGAAAAAACAATGGAATTTGCCTGTACCGAGCCCGGATATATTCCGCCGGAACCCTTCAGGTGGTTTGGGGCCAAAATCACCCTTTATGCCATGGATACCGCCGATAAAAAGGGCGGATGGCGCAGGCCGTGGATTAATTTTGTTGAAAAACTGGGCTTTCCCTTAACTTAAAAATATATCAACAGACATGAGGAGAAAATTATGTCGTCAAAAAAAGTCTTACGCCTTTCCCCCGAAAGTACGAATGGCTTGGAACCCTGTAGTTTTGTCCCCGCAGAAGCGGTGATTGATGGCAAGCCAATTGAATTGGGGGCCAGCTTTTGCAGTTCTTCAGATCAGAAATTCCATGTGGGTGTTTGGCAATCGACAGCTTACGCCGAAGATTTGGGTGAGGCGGGTTACCCTGCGGATGAATTCTGCGTGGTTCTGAGTGGTTCAGCCAGTCTGACCGATGAGGCGGGCAAGAGTGAGGTCTTCTCAGCCGGTGACTGTTATTTTGTCCCGAAGGGTTTTAAAGGCAGTTTTCGTGTCATTGAAACAATGCGTAAATATTATGTAATTTATGAAGGCTAGAATATTTAAGCCTGTTTGCTTTAATAAAAAATGTCATTAAAAAGGGCCCTATAAATAAGGGCCCTTTCTCGTTGGTATTTTCTTTGCTTAGAATTCAAACCCAAGACGAATACCATATTCCACTGGTTTCTGTCTGTAGACGGCTCGGCCTGCAAAACCACTAAAAGCGTAGGTCTCGCTTGAGTTGTTGGTCAGGTTGCGGCCCCAGATATTGACGCGCCAACCACTTTCATCACTGAAGAGTGAAAGCTGGGCATCGAGGGATTTAACGGGGCCATATTGCGCATTGGGATCAGACAATTGGGCAACCTGATCACCAGCATAACTATAGGCGAGCTGAACGCGGCCGACCAGATCCTGAGAGAGTTCAGTTTCATAAGAAATGATGAAATTATAGCTAAATTCAGGTGCCTGGGAAAGGCGGCCCGCATCAACCGAAGCCCCCAATGCATCGACAAAGGCCACTTCGCCATTGTTAATCAAACCATCGCCGTCAAGATCGCCGGTGGCATCATCATTGATCCCGGGGTCTAGCGCGATGCCGCGAATGGCCGCATTTGGCCCTTGGGTGATTTTTGCGTCAAGATAGGCCAGCCCGGCGGTGATGTCCCAGCCCTCGGCTGGAATCCAGCGGAAATCAACTTCAAAACCTTGCGAGATTGATTTTGGTATATTGATCAGAGTGGTGTCTAAAATCGGTATCAGCAAAAAGTTGCTAAAATCATCCGCGACAAAGGTGATCAGGGATTGACGGTCATCATATTCCAGACGAAAGGCCGCAACATTCATCTGCATTGCCCCGTCCATAAGTGATTGTTTGAGGCCAACCTCATAGGCCAAAACATCTTCAGAGCCGATGAAAGACCAAGCCACATCGTCCAAAACCGGTGCGCCATAATATGTTCCTGCTTTGTAGCTGGTGGCCGCACTGGCATAAAGCAAACTGTCCACATTCGGGGTCCAGTTGACTCCAATCTTCCAATTTACTTTACCTTCGCTGAAGTCATCGCTGAGATTAATAATAGGAATGACATCGCCAAAACTGATATTGGTGTCTGTGCCTTCAAAAGAGCGTTCATCATTTGAATAGCGCAAACCGGCGATGACTTTTACCGTTTCTGAAACTTCTGCTTCCGTATGCAGATAAACCCCTAGGGAGGTTGTTTTTTGCACATAATCGGCAATGATCAGATCATCACCGACAATGGGTACATCTGCCGGATCAAAGAAGAAATTTATCGCTGCCGAATCTGTGACCAGAAAAGAGTCATCAAACGTATCAACAGCTTCAGTTTTGAATGTGGCGTAGTTGGCGCCGACAATCCAGCTTATCGGCCCGTCATTGTTGCTGACAAATCGGATCTCCTGGGAGAATTGATCAATCTTATTATTTTGTTCAAAATCGAGTGTGGCCGCACTATCGCCGCCGTAGTTATCGACAACAAAACGGTCATATTCATCGAAGGCTGTAATGGCAACAAAGTCAGCGAACCCAAATGATGTCTTAAGTGTCAGAGAGCCGCCGTAACCCTCTTCGTCGCGGCGCACATCAAGCGCACCGACGGTTACATCGCGGGCACCCGTTGGGGTATTTAACAAATCAAAAGAGGGGTCCAGAAAGAAATCGCCCAGCCCCTGAATTTGAGGGGAAGTGGGCGTTGATGTATCCTTGCTATAATGGGCTTCCACAAGAATTGTGGTTTCATCGCCAAGGTCAAATTCAACCATACCCCGCAGGCCAAGTTTGTTTTGTCCGCCAAATTGTCGGCCCGTATCGACATCTGTCTGCCATCCGCTCGCATTGGCGTAGGTGCCCGCCACGCGCGCACGTACTGTATTGGCAAGGGCGCCGCTTACCGCACCTTCAATATCGATGGTATTAAAGCGCGCGAAACCTGCCTTAATATAACCCGTGGTCTCTTCCGTCGGTTTGTTGGTAATAAAATTTATTGCGCCGCCCGTGGTGTTAAAGCCATAAAGCGTTCCTTGCGGCCCTTTCAATACTTCCACCCGGTCTATATCGAACAGCAGGCCATTTAAAAATACCGGGTTGCTGGCAAAAACTTCATTGGTATAGATGCCGACACCGCTGGAATTATTGGGGCTGAAATCATCAAGGCCGATACCACGGATCGCAAAGATCGGTGTGCCGCCGGATGTGGCATTAACCGTGACCAGGCCGGGGGTAAAGGCCCCGAGGTCCACAGGGCTTTCAATGCCAACATCTTTTAAACGATCGCCGTTCAATGCCACGGCGGTGACCCCGATGTCATTCACCGATTGCGCGCGTTTTTGCGCCGTAACAACAACTTCCTCAATCACCATGGTTTGCGCTAAAACGCTGGTGGTGGTGAGCAGTATCGCCGCTATGGATACCCCACTTAACCCAACATATCTATTTTGGAAAATATTAGCCATTATGTGTCCTTCGCCCCGTGAAATTAAATTTTTATTCTGATTATGGCGAAGTGTATATGGTATGAGCCGCATAACTCAATCCCACAATTGCGGTAGTCGGAACCGCTACAGATACAATATTGTCATCTTAACTTTGTAGAGGCGAAGATTTTCTACAGAAGTTTAGATTAGGTACTGTCAAAGTAAAATATTGCCATTTCTTAGCGTAGCCTATAGCGTCCAATAATGAACACTACCTTTTCGACGACTGGAATATGTCATGGAGCGCTTTCGAAAAGAAGAAACACTTCAAAAGTTTACTTCAATACACGCAGATTTACAATCATTTCAATGGAGAACGCCACCTCGCAAGCCGACATGTATTTAAAGAATTTCGTTCAGAGTCTATGACTGAATGGCGCTCAATAGCGGCCTAAAACTCTGGCGACAAGATGTTGTTTTGTCGTGTTTCAGGTTCCTTTGACAGAGCCCTATATATGGAACATATGTTAAACAGAAATATACATATCTTGCCGAGACTAGTCGACCTTCTTTGAAGGAGCTTGCGTGCTGGACTGGAACTGATGAACCAGTTTCACGACTGGTTCAATGCTGGCTTTGTCCATGAAGTCAAAGCCCTCCATTTCTTCCCGGCGGGCCACGGGATCGGGGTTTCTCAGTCCGCCGATGATCAGCATTATCCGGTCATACCAATTGAGCTCCTTCGGGTTTTGTCTGCCGCGCAAAGCAACATGGTTCATTCGCGCAATGAAGTCCCTCGGCAGGCTGGCAGCAATCCAACCATCCAATTTGTGACCGGCTGGAGCCCCGGATACCGTAAACATGATAATCGGTGTGGCCTCGATGCGGATCAGATTCCGCTGTACCCATTTGTGGATCAGAAGCTTATGGTAGATCACCGGGCTGCCAAGAACCAGAAAATCGTAATGCGTTGGATCGGCATTGGCATCATTCACATCGAACACTGGTAAAGCTGTTGCTGCACCGATCCAGTTAGCATATTGGGCGGTGCTACCATATCTGCTTGAGAAGAATATTGCGCCGTTCATTGTCATTAGATTTCAATCAACTCGGTGTGGCCAAAGCCTTTTTTGTAATCAAGTATCGAAATGACTTTTGGCTCAATGAAAAAGAAAGCAAGGTCAATGTCGGTGGCCGGTTCATATTGCGCAGCTTGTGGGAATTTCTCCAAAAGCAGGGTTCCTATTTTTTCTTTTTCCTTTGGATCAGAGACAGACATTGCCAGAGCGCCCATGGACAACCCTTCGATGTCTCCCCAATTTTGATAGTCGCGGTTTATGGTTAACGAGATTTTGTTGTTGCGCGCGATGTTATGCGCTTTTTGTCCATCTGCGGCTGTTATGAAATAAATGGTAAAGTCATCATTGATATAGCTGACGGTCGTCGCTTGAGGAAAACCATCCTCACGGATAGTGGCGATCGTCATATCATTAACGTCATTGATGATTGAAATGATCTGATCACGCAATTTCTGGTTCATAATGCTCTCCTGTTGGAACTATATAAACATAAATTTGTGGGGTGATCTTGATTCAAATCATGTCGCATGATCTTTATCCCCGCTGTTTTTAGCGTTCCATAGTGATGACAATTTTTCCTTTGTGACGGCCTTCTGTGAAATAGCGTAACGCCTCAGGCACCTCTTGCAGTTTGTAAATTTTGTCAACCATGGGAACGATCTTGCCGGCCTCGACAAGCTTGATTATATCTGTCAATCCCTTGTTAGGCTCTGCCATAACCAAACGAAATTTCTGTCCTCCGGTTATTGAGCCCCATAATCCTAGAATGACCGCTTGAAGCATTCTGGAGACGCCGCCGCCAACCATGGCATAAGTTCCATGAGGGTTTAAGGCACGTTTGTAATCGAACATTGACCGAAACCCATGAACGTCAAGAATTAGGTCATACTGCTGCCCGTTTTGAGTAAAATCTTCCTGTGTGTAATCAATAACATGGCCCGCGCCAATCGCGCGAATGGCATCCAGCTTATGTGTGCTGTCTACGCCCGTAACTTCAGTCCCGGCGAGCATGGCAAGCTGCACTGCAAATGTGCCCACGCCGCCGCCGGCGCCATTAATCAAAACCTTCTGCCCTGGTTTGATCTGTCCGGTCTTGCGCAGTCCCTGAAGCGCGAGAACGCCGGCCTGGGGGATTGCGGCAGCTTCTTCGAAAGTCAAATTGGCGGGTTTCAGTTCCAGGGAATTTTCGCTTGCACAGGCATATTCGGCAAAACCGCCCCAGCTGTCCCATAGGTCGCCGAACACCTCATCTCCCGGCTGAAACCGTGTTATGTTTTTGCCAATCCTTTCAATCGTTCCTGCGATGTCAGCACCCAGTATCTGTTTTTTCCGATTTGGTCTGAAAAGCCCGAACAGAATGCGGTTTAAATAGGTCCCACTCTGATATTCCCAGTCCCAGGAATTGATGGATGACGCGCGCATTTTTATCAGGACTTCGTTGTCTTTGGGTACAGGCTTTGCTATCTCTTTGAATTGCAGAAAATCGGGTGACCCATACCGCGTGAATATGATCGCTTTCATTTCAATTCTGCCTGTTTTGTTGGGTTGTCGTTATGCTCTATAGTTATGACCACATTTCCTGTTTTTTGTCCCTTTTCAACATACTTATAGCCCTCGACTATTTGTTCCAGGGGAAATGCTCTATCTATTACCGCTTTGAATTTATCCTGTTCAATGAGATTTTTTATGAATAGCAAGCTTCCTCTAATATCTTTAGGCATTGGAAATATGGTTTTTTTGTTGTCAAGCATTGGTTTTATAATTGGTGTTATAAGAGGTAAGAAAATATTCTGGGCCATATAGCCCAAGTCTGAAGAAATATAGATGCCCCCGGATTTCAGGAGATGTTTGCCCTTAAAAAATGAACTTTTGCCAACGGTATCGAAAATGAAGTCATATTTTTGATTATCTTGTGTAAAATCCTCTTTTGTATAATCAATTATTTTATGGGCTCCCAGTGAGCGGACTAATTCAATATTTTCCGTGGCGCACACCGCCGTAATATCAGCCTCAAAATATTTTAATAGTTGAACGGCCGCCGAGCCAATGGCACCCGTTGCCCCGTTAACGAGAATATTTTGTCCTTTCTCAGGGTTCACTTTATTGATGAAATTATACGCATAATGGGCCCCTTCAAAACTGGCGGCGGCTTGCTCATACGATATATTGTCTGGCATTGTTATGACTTTATCAGTTTTTATTGTCATATATTGGGCGTGAGATCCTGCCCCGTCATCATCAAATCCACAAACTTTATCCCCTGCTTTTAAAGATGATATATTTTTGCCAGTCGCCTCAATTTTACCAGCGAATTCAGTGCCGGGGGTTTGTTTTTTTGGTTTGAATAATCCTGTCGCTATTCTCATGAAAAATGGAATTGCTCTGATGGTCGCGCAGTCAGTTCTGTTTACGGTGGTCGCATGCACCTTTATCAGAACTTCATCATCATCAGGAATTGGCTTTTCCACCTCCTTTAACTGAAGAACATCAGGTGATCCATATTCAGTATAAACAATCGCTTTCAAGAATATTTCCTAACATAAAATAATTATGAACCACTTCATTTTATTTTTCCTTTCATAACAGGGTGTCGCCCGTTAACCCCTTGATAGGGTTACCCTGTCTCTGTGTCGCTTTTTTCAGGTTTTCCACTGCCGCAGGATCATGGGAGGGCAGAATGACAAGATCCGGCAGTTGTTTTTTCAGGGCGCGAACCTTGGCGAAAGAGGCCCGCAATTGCGCCTTGTTGCCGGTTCCGGGGACCTGATCATTCATCAATGAACTAAGTTCATAGGTTAAATCAGCCACAAGCAGGAGCGGCGGTAACCCATCTGTTCGCACCAGCAAGGACATGGAACCCGGCGTGTGGCCAGGCGTGGGCAGCAGGATCATTGACCCGTCCCCCATCACATCATGACAGCCGCCGAAGGGCGCCAGTAGCGGATCATCGCTCGGCGTAAAATCAATCTGTTGCCATTTTGCGCCCGGCAATTCAATATGCTCACGAAATATATAATCCCGTTCGGGGTGAGGGCTGGCAAGCTGCCGCCACTCCTCACGGCTGACGAGTAGTTCGGCCTGCGGCACCTCTGCGATGCCGCCAACATGATCAAAATGCAGGTGCGAGATGATAACCTTGCTGATGTCAGTGGCCGCGTGCCCCAGTTCCGCAAGCTTCCTGGTTAATGTGTCGTCAGGCCCAATATGGAGGCGAAATATCTTGTGCATGAAGAACCGGACGATAGGACTGGCAACATAATTAGGGTCTTTCCCTATGGCTGGGTCCATACCGGCGTCAAAGAGCACAAGGCCATCGCGGTGCTCGAGAATATATATATTTATCGGTATTTTAATCCAGCTTCGTGACATTAACACCCACCATAATGATGGCAGTCGGCTGCCATAGCGGTGCTCTTTATGTTGCTCGCCGGAGCCTGTGGAAGTGACATGAACGGCTTTAATGGCCTGATCAGTATTTGCATGTGACATCATATACTGCTCCTATAAATGAATATAATGGGGGGATTCATGATACCTCACCTTTCCATATCTCCCTGTTCTATATATTCTTGGTCAAAAAAATGTTTTCGGGTAAAAGAAAGAGGAACCGCAAATAACGCAAATGTTATGATATTAAATATTGCGTTGATGGCGACACCATAATGAAGCGAATAAGCGGTATCGATCACGAACCAAAGGCTGATCGCTATGGCGATAGCAGACCATGCCCATTTTTCTCGTAATTTAAAGGGGTAATAGGCAATGAATGCAATGAATATTCCCCAACTGGCAATCACGGCCCCAAATAGACTGATGATCCAGCCTTTGAAAGCTGCCGCACTTTGCGAAATCTCGTTGTCTGGCCAGAATATTGGGTCATAATACTGGTTAATTAACCAATCCATGAAAGGGGATTGGCCAAAGAATGCCATCATTAATCCCAATATGACATGATAGATACCGACCCCAACCAACCACTTTTGCCAAAAATTAAAGCTCATTGTGTGTCTCCTGTAACGGTTATCCAGCAGCAATTATTTTCTGTTATTTCAAGTCTGATCAGGCTTTAAATTATTAGGTTATTCTTGAGGGTATCAAAGATAATGCGGTTGCCTCGGTTAGTGAAGAGGCATTAATTCCGTGGGCTATTTTTCCCCTCGAAAGTGATAAACCATTTGCAAGCTGTCGCCGCATGGCATCGACGGATATTATAGATCCCATTGTTACAATGATCAATTGAATTTTCTTGAATTGATATCCCCTGACAATGATGTTCATTATGTTACGGCCTTTTTTGCTACAGACCGTTTGCAGGAAGGAGCCGTAGGCGACTGCAGGCAACCTGTCTGTAGCTTCGCAAACTGCGTAGGTGGTCTGTAGCTCAGGGAACTATGGGGCCGTTTAAAATTATAATATATTCACCATTCTTCAATTGTTTGACGGGCCTCATTCTGGCATCTGTTTCTCGGTTTTAAGGGCCTTTAATTTTTCTGTCTGGCCAAATACTCTCGCAAACTCTTCTAGGGTTTTTTCCGTCGAATGCGCCAGATGACAGTCTTTTTTATATAATATTCTTGCTATAGTCCATTCGGCCTTTACAACGGCCGCCATCATTGCCGTATGGCCGCGTTTGTCCTTTAGGCAAGTATCTGCCCCATGATGGAGCAAAATATCTACAGCTTCCTTTTGCCCGTGATAGGTGGCCATCATAAGTGCCGTGTAGCTTTGGCTATTCCGCAAATTAATAGGAAACCCTTTTTCAAGAAATTCATTCAGGACTTCTGTTTGTCCTGTTTTGGCCGCAGCAAAGAAATAATTGGTTAATTCTTGGTTTGCCTTTGCTGGCGCGGCGGCACATAACAGCATCAGACTGATGAATAAAATTCTCATGGCTCTCTCCTGAATTTTAATTTCCCTTAATGAATACCACTGGCCAATCTTTTACATAAGCTTGGCCAGTGGTTTAAGATTTACAATTTACATGGATAGTTCTTTGACTTTATCCAAATCACCGGATACGGCCTTGGTCAATTTGGTGCCAAAGTCCTTATTGGCACGGTAAAAGAAACTGAGCAATATATGTTTGGTATTGCTGTCTTTGACCTGACCCAGATCGCCTGCAAGGTTACCAATCAGATTTTTCTTTTCCTGCTTACTAAAACCTCTGTATAAAACGCCGGCTTGACTGAAGTTATCTTCTTTGGTGATCTTCTTCTGCTCACTCACCCCTGACAGAGCCATGCTGCTATAAAGCCCATTGGCATCTTCAGTGCGATTATCCATACGGCTCGGCTGATAATTCACATCGGCAGTTTGATTGCCATTATTTCCTGCGCCGTCCTGATTCCAGTTACTGACTTTTGCAAGTGGACGATTGATTGGCAGCTGTTGATGGTTCGCGCCCAAACGATACAACTGGGTATCGGAATAGGAAAAGACCCGGCCCTGCAGCAATCTGTCTTCGGAAGGCTCAATACCCGGAACTAAATTCGCCGGCGCGAACGCAGCCTGTTCTGTTTCCTGAAAGAAATTTGTTGGCATACGATTAAGCGTCATCGTTCCAATTTTAGTTTCTTTAACATCCAACCACATTTTGGTGGCATCCAGTGGATTATAATCAAAATCTGCAAGCTGTGATGGCTTTATCGTTTTGATAAACAGATCCCATTTTGGATAGTTGCCTTTCTTGATATTATCATACATATCATTGGTTGCATGGCTGAAATCCCTTGCTTGAACTTCTGCGGCTTCAGCGGCGCTAAAGTTTTTTATGCCCTGCTGGGTTTTCCAATTAAACTTGGCATAAGTAATTTCGCCTTTATTATTGATGAGCTTGTAGGCATGTACGCCCCAACCATTTGTTTGGCGCAAATTTGCCGGCGTTCCAAAATCAGAGAATAACCATGTAAGCATATGCGTGGACTCAGGTACGTGACTGAAAAAATCAAAGAAACGATTTGGGTCCTGCTTATTGGTTACGGGGGATGGTTTTAACGAATGAACCATATCAGGGAATTTTATGGCATCCCGAATGAAAAACACGGGCAAGTTATTACCAACCAGATCCCAGTTGCCTTCTTCAGTATAGAATTTAGTCGCAAAGCCGCGTGGGTCACGCAATGTCTCAGGTGATCCTTTTGAGTGAATTACCGTTGAGAAACGCACAAAAACGGGAGTCGTTTTACCTTTTTCAAATAAAACAGCCTTGGACAGATCACTAACATCGCGCGTTGCAACAAACTCGCCGTGAATACCCACACCTCTGGCATGCACAACACGTTCTGGTATTCTCTCGCGGGCAAAACGTTGTAGTTTTTGGATCAATTGTACGTCCTGAAGAAATACATTGCCCTGCTCTCCTGCTGTAAAGCTATTCTGATTATCGCCCACAGGAGCGCCATTGTCACGGGTCAGCTGCTCAGTATGGGCAGCAGATGTCCCCATCAAAGCAACGATTGATCCAGCATAAAGTACATATTTGATTATCTGTTTCATAATTTACCTCTTTAAATTTGTAATTATAGACATTTGCAATAGATCGCCGTGCCATAAAAAGCGTGGACTTACTTGTCTGAATGTCACCATCTATTGTTGAAATAATAACAAATTGCATTATAGGTGTATAATTGGTATTTCTACTGACTATGATAGGTAATTCCTATGATGAAAGGGATGAAATGAATATTAGAGATCTTAAGTATCTGGTCGCGGTCGCAAAATACCGGAATTTTACCTTGGCCTCTGAACATTGTTGTGTCACGCAGCCCACCTTGAGCGGACAAATAAAAAAGCTTGAAGAGAATCTTGGGGTTCAAATATTTGAGCGGACAAATAAAAAGGTGCTGCCCACGGCTGTCGGAGAATTGATTATCGCATCCGCACAACGCGTCCTAAGTGAAGCTAATCATATAAATGATATAGCCGAAGCCGCCAAAGACCCTCTTTCAGGAAGTTTTCGGCTTGGCGCTTTTCCCACATTGGCGACCTATATTTTTCCTATGCTCGTTAACCCCATAAAGGCAGGAATGCCCAATTTAAAACTTATCTTGCTAGAAGAGAAAACAGACGACTTGATCAAAAAACTTGAGCAGGGCGAAATTGATTGCGCTTTACTGGCCTTGCCTGTTCATAATGACTTATTTTATAGTCAGAAATTATTTGATGATGACTATTTACTTGCTGTGAATAAGGCACATGAACTGGCTAATCTTTCAGAAGTGGATCAGTCCGCGTTGCAAAATAGGCGCCTTCTGCTCTTGGAAGAAGGCCATTGCATGCGAGATCAAGCGCTGGACATTTGTGGCTTGGTAGGCGCTTCAGAGGAGGCTGACTTTCGGGCCACAGGACTTGAAACACTGCGGCAAATGGTAAAAGTAGGGGCGGGCGTTACCCTAATTCCGGAAATCGCTTGTATTAAGAATGACCCTGAAATCAGCTATATCCCCTTTGCCGCCCCCCGTCCCAAACGAACCATCGGAATTGTATGGCGCAAGACCCTCTTTAAAACCAGCGTGATAGAAGAATTAATAAAAATCACAGGTAAATTAAAACAGGTAAATTAAATATGAACAGAATTTCTTAAAAATAATAAATGAAATCACATAAATATATGATGAGATCGATGACCATGATATGATATTGGTTTCATGAAAATCACATAGCATAGAATATAGCAAAAGTTAATATGTCAACCCTCTACAAACGTTATCAGGTTTTATTGAGGGGCAGCTTAACATACTGTACGCCGTCTGTTTTTTTGCCAAACTCACCAGCGCGCAAATTGACCTGAATAGAAGGCAGTAAAAGCTTTGGGACATCCTTACCCTTGTCATCGCTGTTGCGCTTTGTGACGTAGTCGTCTTTTCTGATCCCTTCATGGACGCGTACATTACCGAGCTTCTGCTCGCCGATTGTGGCCATACATTGCGGTGCCCGGGTCGTGCCTTCAGGCGGATAATCATGCCCGACATACATGCGGTAATCCTGAGGCAGACTTAACAGCTTATGAGATGAATCATAGGAATCCTCTGCGCTGCCACCGGGAAAGTCGCATCGCCCTGTTCCAACATCAGGCAGGAACATGGCATCGCCGACAAAGACCGCATCGCCAACGATATAGGTTGTATCGGCGGGCGTATGGCCCGGCGTGTGGATCATCTGTGCTGCGAACGGGCCGATGGTGAACGCCTCATCATCAGAAAATATGTGGTCGAACTGATAACCTGAAACTGGTGTATCCTCTTCATTGTGAAAGATAGGCTGCCATGTTTCCAGTACTTTTAGAATATGTTTGCTGATTGCCGTCTTGCCACCCAGTTTCTCCTTAATATAGGCAGATCCGGTCAAATGATCAGCATGGATATGGGTTTCAAGAATCCATTCCACCTTCAGCCTTTTCTTTTTAACAAAATCAATCACGCGGTCGGCGGATTCCGTCCTTGTCTTGCCGGAGTAAATATCGTAATCAAGCACGCTGTCGATAATTGCGCAGCGTTTATCCGCATCGCCATCGGCGTAAACGACGTAGCTCCATGTCGCGGTAACGGGATCAAAAAATCCTCTAACATCTGGTTTCTTCGTCATTGGCTCTCCTTACTGACAGTTCTGTCCGCTTTTGGCACCAGTGGTCGCACCGGTTTTTGTAGGTATCGCGCAGGTGTCACCCTCCGCAACCTTGTTCCATGGTGCTTTGGTCAGAACCAAGGCCATGCCGCAATGGTCTGTCACGCCAGCAAAAACCAAACCACTACCAACGATAAGCGGGATGATGCTGAACAATGGGCTGATGGTCAAAGCCAGCAAGGCACCGGTTGCGGCCATTAGCCCAGCAACAATGCGTACTTGCCGCTCAAGTGAAATCGGTCGTTTAGTGCCGGGCGTAGCGGTAGTGTTCGCGTCATGGCCTTTGACTTCATGTCCGTGTTCTTCACAGGCTATAAGCCCGCCTTCAACCACGTGAATATTTCTATAGCCTTCTTTGGTGAATTTTTCTGCCGCTTGTGCGGCGCGTTTACCGCTGCGGCAAAGAATGTAAACGCCGGATTCTTTGTCCAGCCCATGACGCATCATAAAATCCGTAGGTTTGAGTTCATCAAGCGGCATCAGCGCATGGCCGAAGCTCAGGCGTTTTTCCATATGCTCCATAGGCGTGCGGACATCAAGAATGATGCCCTCATTGGGATCGATTTTATCCAAATTTTCTACAGGAAAAATCTGGTTGCTTGTCATGATACTATCCTTTCATAAGCAAGAGCAAGCTTGCGTTCTTTATTTATTATGTTACAATAATGTAAATTACATTAATATAATATAAAAGTCAAAGATCATATATAAAAAAGAAGCAAACTATGGATAAAAGACGAAAAAATATGGGGAATGCGTTGGGCCTTCTCAAGCTGCTCTCGCACCCTGTCCGGTTGTCGATACTGTGCAATTTACTTCATAACGGTGAAATGAGTGTAGGGGAGATCGTAAAGGCGGAAGGCGGTGTTGCGGGGCAGTCTCAAATCTCGCAGTTTCTTGGCAAGATGCGCTCTGAAGGTCTGGTGCAAACTCGGAAAAAGGCACAAACTGTTTATTACAAGATCAAATCACCGCAGGCAAAAGCGGTGGTTCAATCTTTATATGATCTCTATTGCGGTTAATATATAATAGAATACTCCTTATACTTACGAAGCAAGCCCAGCCCGCCAGAAATGTATGGGTTCACCGCCAATTTTAAGGGCGTGGATCATCAGATTTGGTACGCAGGTAGATAACGTAATAGACGAAGCCTACCAAAACGCTGCCGCCAACGAGGTTGCCTAAGATTACCGGAATAAGATTGCTCAACAATCCAAACCAACTGATGACATCAACATCTGGGGCAATATGTCCGGAGGCTTTTATCAGCATCCCCATCGGAATGATGTACATATTGGCAATACTATGTTCAAATCCGGCGGCGACGAAGGCGGATATGGGAAAAATAATAGCCACCACTTTATCAAACACGCTTCGTCCGGCTAGGGCCATCCAAACCGCCATGCAAACGAGTATATTGCATAACACGCCTTTAAAGAAAGCTGTCCAGAACGGCATAGTGGATTTGGCCGCAGCAATCTTGAGATATTGATCTGCAATCGCACTATCGTTCATTTCAGTATGGCCGGAATAGAATACCAGAACGGCCAATCCGGCGGCGCCAATAAAATTGGAGAAACACACAATTACCCAATTTTTTAACAATTCAGAGGTTGAAATTTTACCATCGGCCCAGGCCATTGCCAGCAGATTATTTCCTGTGAATAGCTCCGCGCCCGCGACAATAACCAGAATGAGCCCCAGTGAAAACGCAAACCCTCCCAGCAGTTGACTGATCGCAAAACTCAATGAATTATCTGATTTGACGATCATAAAATAAAGAGCGCCCAACCCAATAAAAGCACCAGCAAGCACGCCCAGCAATATTGTGGACAGCAGGGAGAGTTGCGTTTTCGCAACGCCCACTTTTTCTACTTGTTTGGCAATTTCTTTCGGGGAGTAGGCATTAAACCCAAAAATTTCTGACATAGAAAAGCTCCTTATAATGCTGTGAAATGGCACAATAAATTCGATTGCCAGTCTTATGTTCAAGATATGCAATCTCATTGCTTATATTCAGCAGTATGTAAGTACGACAAGAGATAAGTCCACCATAAAATTTATTGTCTCATATTATTTAACAGGTAAATACAATCCAGCTTAGAGGGAACATAATACGCAGGTGCCGGGGCCGCTTTGATTCCGTTCTTGCAGCGTAAATATAAATCTTCCCAATCTACCGGAAAGATCATGTCTGTTCAACTTGCCTTACCATGATGTATAAATGACCTGTTATGGCATCAAAATTTAGCTTGAATGTGGATAAAAAAACCGTAACTATTTAGAATAAATTAATGACTTGTGACTTATGATTACGTATCTGGAAGCTTATGAAATAGCTGTTCTTTGCAAAATAATAGTCTTCTGGAGCGGTGTAACGAGAGACGATGAGAACGAGTGAATGAAACGTGTTCGTGAGTGGTATTCCGACTTTCAGCAAGAGCAGAGTAAGGGCAGAAAAAAAACAGCCAAACTGTGTTTCAAAGGCGTCGGTGATCACGATGTTTATAATATAACGGCGCCTTTTATTTCGGCCAATAAAGTTATTATTGCGGGCCGCGTTGAGCCGAGAGAGCAGGAGAAATCCAAAGTTATCTTCTTTCAAGAAGTTGACAATGCGTGGTTTCCCATCCCTGGGGCTCCAATCTTTGAATTACAAGACCCCTTTATCACATTCATTCGAGATGAACTGATCTTTGGTGGCGTAGAAGTCAAGGAAGTTGCGGGGGGATTGGCATGGAAAACGGTTTTTTTCCGTGGGCCGGATATTTTTAATCTGGTTGAGTTTTTTCACGGCCCCGAAGGAATGAAGGATATTCGTTTATGTGATCTGGAAAATGGCGAAATCGCTGTTTTTACCAGACCGCAGGGGGACATTGGCGGTCGCGGGACGATCGGCTATGCACAAATCAGCAATTTGGAAGATCTGTCAACTGACGTCATTGAGGGCGCGGTCTTGCTGGAAGATATGTTTCATCCCCTGGATTGGGGCGGCGTTAATGAGGCTCATTTATTGACTAATGGAGAAATTGGCGTTCTGGCACATGGGGCCTGCTACCGCTGTGACCATGTTATGTATGAGCGGCATTATTATGCAAAATCCTTTATTTTTAACCCCACCCTGAAGCAAATAAGAGATTATAAAATTATTGCCAGCCGGGACCAGTTTGAAGATGGGCCGGCAAAACGAGAAGATATCGCAGATGTGGTTTTTTCTTCTGGTCTGATACGCGAAAATGGAACGGCGATTCTCTATGCGGGTGTATCTGATGCCGAAGCCCATTGGATTGAAATCGAGGACCCTTTCCGCGGCGTTGAAAATTAAGCTTGCCGCGCATAATCCTCTTCTGATGTTTGTTCATTCGCGGGTCAAAAAGTGTTAAATTAATACCCAGCGGCAGATAGTCTGATTTTTCTGGTGTTAAATGATTGTAATCAATATCCGGCGCTGATTTTTCGATAATATTTTCCTGATCTACTTAAATTCATTTCAGCAGAGGGAAAATATGTCATTCGAAAAACATCAAAGAAATACTTCAGAAGCGTCCGACCCTCCCGAAATACAGACCGAAAAGCTGAACCGCATTGCTGTATTAGGAAATTATTTGCCGCGTAAATGTGGCATTGCGACCTTCACAACGGATTTGTCAGAAGCAATCGCGCTAAATCATCCTGAACTTGAATGTATGGTCATTCCTGTCAATGATACCACGGAAGGATATAATTATCCCGATCGGGCGCGGTTTGAAATTTTTGAAAATGATCTGTCTTCGTACCAGCATGCGGCAGACTTCTTAAATATCAATCAAGTGAACATCGTTTGCCTTCAACATGAGTTTGGCATTTATGGCGGGCCTGCGGGCAGTCATATTCTGACGTTGTTGCGGGCCTTGCATATGCCTATTGTGACGGTGTTGCATACTATTCTTCGGGACCCCAATCCGGATCAGCGAAAAGTCATGGAAGGATTGATAGAGTTCTCTGACCGGCTTGTTGTCATGAGCGAGATGGGGGCCGAAATTTTATCTGACGCGTATGACGTGCCGACAAATCAGATAGATTTTATTCCGCACGGCATTCCTGACTTTAGCTTTGTTGATCCGCATTTCCATAAACATACCTTTGGTATGGAAAGCAAGAAAATATTACTGACTTTTGGGCTCATGTCTGAAAGTAAAGGCATTGATTATGTCATCCGTGCCTTGCCGGAGATTGTTAAGGCTCATCCGGATTTTGTCTTCATTGTGCTCGGGGCAACGCACCCCCATGTTATCCGTAACGAAGGTGAGAGTTACCGCCTGTCTCTCGAGCGACTGGTGAAGGCGTTGGACTTAGAAGATCACGTCTTTTTTTATAATAGATTTGTCGAATTGCCCGAACTATTAGGCTTTATCGAGGCGGCAGATATTTATATCACGCCCTATTTAAATGAGGCGCAAATCACCTCTGGAACGCTGGCTTATGCCGTTGGTGCTGGCAAGGCCGTGATTTCAACGCCCTATTGGTATGCCCAGGAATTATTGGATGAGGATAGGGGGCTGCTGGTTCCTTTTAAGAATTCAGATAAAATTACAGAAGGAATTCTTGAACTTCTGGAAGATAATGCCAAGCGCCATACGTTGAGACGAAATGCCTACTATTATGGCCGGGATATGATCTGGTCAAAAGTTGCGGGAAAATATATCGAGTCTTTCCGGCGGGCGTGTAAAATTCGTCAAAATAGCCCGCGGGCGGCGGTGGCCCAAGATAATATTAACCATCGCCCAAAAGAACTTCTAAAAGTAGATCTGCGTCATCTCAGGAGGCTCTCGGATGGAACCGGTCTATTTCAGCATGCAACATTCACAACTCCAAATTATCGCGATGGATATACGACAGATGATAATGCGCGCGGTCTTCTGTTTCTGACATTAATGGAGGAAGAAAAACAGCTTGAAATTTATGATCAGGATTTAAGGGCACGTTATTTTTCTTTTTTGGCCTATGCGTTTAATGCGGATCACCGGCGTTTTCGTAATTTTATGTCCTATGAGCGCAAGTGGCTTGAAGACGTTGGGTCAGAAGATTCTCACGGGCGCGCCATTTGGGCGTTGGGTACGGTGATTGGCCGCTCAAAAGATCAGCCGTTATGTGATGCGGCAACCCGCCTTTTCCATGAAGCCTTACCCGCATTGCTTGATATGACCAGTTGCCGGACATGGGCCTTTGCCTTGCTTGGTCTTCACGAATATCTGAAAAAATATGCTGGCGACAGATGGGCGCAAAAAATAAGAGACCGTCTTTGCTTTAAGCTTGTTGCTGAATATGAGGCTCATTCGGATAGGGAATGGCCCTGGTTTGAAAATGTACTGACCTATGCCAATGCCCTGTTGCCCCATGCCCTGTTGATTTCGGCAAAGGCGATGAACCGTCCGGACCTTCGTGACAAGGCATTGACGTCGTTACAATGGTTGGTGGCGGTTCAGACAATAGACAACGCGTGTTTCTCGCCAATTGGTTCAGATGGTTTTTATCACCGCACAGGTATCCGCGCCCGCTTCGATCAACAACCGACAGAGGCACAGGCCATGGTTTCTGCTTGTCTGGAAGCCTATAGGATTACAGAAGATGTTTCCTGGTGGATGCAGGCGAAATGGGCGTTTGAGTGGTATCTGGGGCAAAATGATTTAATGACCCCCTTATATGATCCGGCAACGGGGGCTTGCCGGGATGGGCTGCATGCGGATCGGCCCAATGAGAATCGCGGCGCAGAATCAACGCTTGCTTTTTTGCAATCCCTAATAGAAATGCATTCGGTGGAGAATATGGTCAATGTCTCAGATATACGCAGTAAATCAAAAGCCTCAGCATGAAATATTGTTCAAGCGGGAGGAAACCAACCCAATTCTGGCCGCTTTACATTGGCCCTATCCGGTCAATTCGGTTTTTAATCCGGGTGCTGTTATGCTGGAGGATGGCACAACGCTTCTTTTATGTCGGGTAGAGGACCGAAGTGGTTTGTCCCACTTTTGTGTGGCCCGGTCAAAGGATGGTATATCTGACTGGGTGGTGGACAAAAAACCGACATTGTCACCTGACCCTTCAAATCATCCGGAAGAAACCTGGGGAATTGAAGATCCGCGCATAACCTATTTGCCGGAAAAAAAGGAATATGCTGTGGCCTATACGGCTTATTCAATGGCCGGGCCGTGTGTTTCGATTGTATTGACAAAAGATTTCAGGAGATTCAATCGTGTGGGCATGGTTATGCCGCCTCTGAATAAAGATGCGGCACTCCTCTCTCATAAAATTGGCGGGAAATGGGCCATGATTCATCGCCCGACCACACCCAAATATTCCCATATCTGGATATCTTTTTCACCGGACTTGAAACATTGGGGCGAGCATAAAATGATATTGCGGTCAAGGCGGGGGCCCTGGTGGGATTCTGACAAGATTGGTCTGTCTCCGCCGGTCATTAAAACATCTGAAGGCTGGTTGATGATATATCACAGCGTACGTCAAACGGCTTCTGGTGCCATCTACAGAATAGGTATGGCATTATTTGATTTAGGCTGCCATCAAACATGCTTGCGCAGGTCAGATACCTGGGTATTCAGTCCCGAAGAAGATTATGAGCGAAATGGGGACGTGGGCAATGTTGTTTTTCCCTGCGGTTATACCCTTGCGGAAGACGGTGATACGGTTCGGCTATATTACGGGGGGGCGGACACCTGTATTGGTGTGGCAACAGGGAGCCTGCGCCATCTGTTGAATTGGTTGCACGACAATAGCAAGATTATGGATCAAGATGACATATCACTCAAGGAGAGTGATTATGGCTAGATCTCCTTTCATTCGCCCTTTCAAGGAAACAAACCTTCAGGATATCGCCTTGGTGGGCGGCAAGAATGCCTCTCTTGGGGAAATGATCCAGCATCTGTCAAATTCTGGCGTTGATGTTCCGCAAGGCTTTGCCGTCACCACGGCGGCATATTGGCTTTTCTGGGAAGCAAATAATCTGGCAGGGCCAGTGGGCCAGCAACTTGAAAGTCTTAAAAAAGGTAATATAACGCTTCAAGAAACCGGAAGTCAGATCAGAGCATATTTTCTAAATGGCAGGATGCCAGCTGAATTAAATTTGGTCATTGAGGAAGCCTATGTGAAGCTTTGTGCCAGCACCGGCGATCACGATAGCGCTGTCGCTGTGCGGAGCAGTGCAACGGCAGAAGATTTACCCAATGCCAGTTTTGCGGGGCAACAGGAAAGTTATTTGAATATCAGCGGGATCGAGGCTGTGCTGGTGGCCTGTCATAAATGCTTTGCATCGCTTTTTACCAACCGGGCCATAAGTTACCGGAATCTTCATGGCATTGATCACATGAAAGTTGCCCTGTCCGTGGGTATTCAGATGATGGTGCGATCTGATGAAGCCTGTGCTGGCGTTATGTTTTCCATTGATACGGAAACCGGATTTCCTGATGTGGTTATTATCGATGCCACATGGGGCCTTGGGGAAGGCATCGTATCGGGAAATGTCGATCCTGATGAATATCTGGTCTTCAAACCATTTTTGACCAACTCAGACCTCACGCCGATTTTACAAAAAAATTTGGGGACAAAACAAAATAAGGTGATTTACAACAGGTCTGCCCGGGCCGGAACAGAAACTGTGGCAACCTCAGAGGATGAGCGCAATGCTTTTGTTTTGAATGATATGGAAATTCTTTCCCTTGCCCGGTCAGCCCAGAAGATAGAAAAACATTATGGCCGTCCCATGGATATAGAATGGGCGAAAGATTTCGCATCAGGCCGATTATATATTTTACAGGCCCGTCCCGAAACCGTTCAGGCCAAAAGGGTTGAAGGGGGCATCTGGTCTTATAGATTGAAGGAAAAGGGCCGTGTCCAAACGACGGGTCTGAGTATCGGCGAGGCTATTGCAACAGGAGAGGTGCGCGTATTATCGGATATTTCCGAGGCCCATCTTTTTCCGGAAGGGGCCGTTTTGGTGACATCCCAGACGGACCCGGACTGGTTGCCGGTCATGCGTAAAGCCAGTGCGCTGGTTACAGACCATGGCGGGCGGACGTCTCATGCGGCGATAGTGAGCCGCGAACTGGGCCTTGCCGCCGTTATCGGCACGGGAAATGCGACCAAAATTTTGCAGGATGGTCAATCGGTGACTGTCTCTTGTGCCGAGGGAGATCAGGGTTTCGTTTATGAGGGGATATTGGCCTTTGAAAAAGAACATTTGCCCTATGATGCGGTGCCTGAAACCAGAACCCGGGTGATGCTGAATATGGCAAATCCTTCGGCCGCGCTGCGGTGGTGGCGTATGCCGGCTGATGGCATCGGGCTTGCCCGCATGGAATTTATTATCAGCAACCATATTAAAATACATCCTATGGCACTGATTGATAGTGATAGGGTCGAGGGGACCAAGGTTCGCGCGACGATAGAACAGATGACCCGTCATTTTCCGACAAAACAAGCGTATTTTGTCGAAAAACTGGCCCTTGATATTGCCCTTATTGCCGCCAGCCGCTATCCAAATCCGGTTATCGTTCGCCTCAGCGATTTCAAGAGTAATGAATATGCCAATCTTATCGGCGGGGCGGCATTTGAACCGCATGAAAATAACCCCATGATCGGCTGGCGCGGAGCCAGCCGCTATTATGATGAAGGTTATCGCGCGGCTTTCTCCCTTGAGTGTCAGGCCCTAAGCCGTGTGCGGGATATCATTGGGTTTGATAATGTCATTATCATGGTGCCTTTTTGCCGTACGGTCGCCGAAGCGGATGCGGTGCTGGCAGAAATGGCAAAGCAGGGGCTGCAAAGGGGCAGAAATGATCTTGAGGTTTATGTGATGGCCGAAATACCGTCTAATATTATTCTTGCAGAAGATTTTGCAGATCGGTTTGATGGATTTTCAATCGGCAGCAACGATCTTACGCAATTGACCCTCGGCATTGACCGGGACTCGGACAGGCTGTCTGATTTATTTAATGCACGGGATCCGGCGGTCATTGCCCTTATTCGGGATTTGATTAAACGGGCCCATAAAAAAGGCGTGAAGGTTGGCCTGTGTGGTCAGGCCCCCAGCGATGATCCGGAATATGCCAAAATTTTAATCGAGGCCGGTATTGATTCAATTTCGGTGACCCCGGATAGTTTTTTGTCCGTGAAGAATAACGTCGCTGCAGCAGAATCCGAATTTGAAATTTATGGACAAAAAGATCAACTTTAAAGAGAAGTTCAGGAGATAGACTATGATAAAATCTATAATGGTTCCCCTTGATAATACAGAAAACAGTGAAAGGCGGATTTCTGCGGCGGTTACTCTGGCGCAAAAATTTGAAGCCCATATCATGGGGGTGCATATACTGCCGACTTTAGAGTATGTGATGCAAACAGTACCGTATATGCCCTACTCTGCGGAAGCCTACAAGGATTACCATCATATCATGAAGAGCAAGGCAATGGCATTGTGGGATAATTTCGAAAGTCACATGAAACATGCGGATATTCTTTATGACAGATATCAGGAGGAGGGCAATATTTTATCATTTCTGAAATTATATTCACGCTGCACTGATCTGACAATCATAAATCAGAACACAGGGGGTGTTCTGCCCCTGATGGGCGATATGGCATCCTTCATGTTGGAAAGCGGGCTCCCGGTTATCGCCATTCCCGAACATGCGACATATCCCACAATGGGCGCGCGTATTCTGGTGGCATGGAACAACAGTGCGCAGTGCGCAAGGGCAGCCCATGACGCCTTGCCATTCTTACAGCAGGCAGAAAAAGTCATCGTACTATCTATTAATGAATATGATAGTGAGGCTGTTCCTACGGCGGATATATGCCTGCATCTTGCCCGGCATGATGTTAATGTGGAGGCCATGCAGAGTGATATTACCGACAATCCGGCTGAAATAATCATGTTGACCGCTGAGAATATGAATGCAGACCTGGTCGTTGCGGGAGCCTGGGGCCATGCGCGGGTAACTGAGGTGGTCATGGGGGGGGTGACGAAGAACCTGCTTTCAAATCAGATTTTGCCGGTTTTCTTTTCTCATTAAGTTAAAAAAAAGCCTACCGGCCTTGTTCCTGATAAAGTTCGATCCACCTTACCGACCTACCCGCGATGAACGGCACTTCCTGGGTTAATTGGCAACTCTGCGCATAAGCAACTTATTGATTGCGCCAAGCCCCAGAAGTAGCACAATGAGGTTCACGAGCCATCCAATAAGGGGAATGAATTTAACCAAAGCGAGAGAAATAATACCAACAGCAACAATCATTAACTTAGCCGGTACGGAATCCGAACGAACACCAATAGAATTTGCAATACGCCAAAAAACGGCATAAGTACCAAGCAAATACCCTAATATCCAAAAACCAATAGCTACAATCAAAATAATCGGTATCAATAGTAGCCCCACTATTGTCATCATGGCAACAGGAACTAGGCCGAAAAGGACGGACAACCCTATAATACCAGCCAATAGCGAACCGCCCAATTCACCGTTAATATCGTTTCTCAGTCTTTCGACTAGTGCCGGTTTAAAGGACAAGAAAGCGGCCGAGACCAGAATGAAAAATAAAAATGAAATGACGAGCATCGCCACAAAACCAGCGAGCGATATCCATAAAAAAGATTCTGTTTGATCTGCTTGTTCAATCAGGTCATCTAACAGGCTGGAACTCGACAGCGGTTTAAATTCAACACGGTTCTTATCAATTACGGAGGCGGGAATTTCAATTTCCTCTGGCGCAGAATAGATTAGAGTTCCATATATTTTTGCACTTTCTCCAAAATTGATATCCGATGCAATAATTTTAACGTCGCCTGCTATCGACGCGTTCAAAGTAATATCGCCGCCGGCAGCAACTAGGTTGCCAGACAAAGGCGCATCAATTATTAAGTTTCCTGCTGCAATGCGGGTGTTTCCGAGCACCATTGCATCTTGCTTGAGACGTACTTTGTAACCTGCCGCTGTTAGATCCTCACCTACTGATTCCTCAATAGATATTCTTGCACCGGCGACATAAAGGTCTTTTCCGATACTTCGTTCCACTTCAACGTCGAAACCTGCTATATGAGCATCTTTAGTAACCTCCCCGTCAACAATAACTGAAAAACCCGAGGCAAAGAGATCACGAGGTGAATGCGTGGATTGCTTTACATTTGAGCCACTAATATAAGTATCGTTCACCACTTCATTATTTCCAGATAAGTTTTCCTGAGCGAAAATTGAAATCGGCCCAAATACCAGAGTCACGAAAAAAAATAGTGTAAAAATGGTTCGAGTCATTTGAAGGCCCTTTCTCGATATTTAAAGATGGTCAATGACACTCTAAAATACATTGGGTTTAATTTTCAGACATTGATTGTAATCAACATCTCTCAGAATTTTTTATGATATTAAATAGCAATTAGGTGGCTCTAAATCTGCAATTATAGCTGCTGGAAAAACGTCAAGAAATCCTAAGGTTCTGTCAATGTAAATGGAAAAGGATATTGACTCTTTTTAAACGGAGAAAGACCATGACTATTCGCGATCTCGTACCATCCTTCTTGCATAAGCAGAATAATGGAAATGACGCACCATTTTTACCTATCGAAACCCTGAAAGAGGAGATGGATCATTTGTTTGACAACTTCTATCCGAGGACGATGCGGGCCACACAGAACCGCCTTGAGCGCAGTTGCGGTTCTTTTCGGCGATCCTTCTATCTGCCCACAGAGATTAAAGAAGATGATATGGCAGCCAAATTCAAAAAAGGGGTTTTATCAATAACCTTGCCTAAATCCCAAAAAGCTCAGAAGGCACAAAAGAAAATCGAAGTCAAAGCAGCGTGATTTCTTATCCTCACGAAAGCTGGTGATATGGTCAGAACCACAGATATTCTGGTTGAATTTGTCAAGGGTAGTATAGCTCTTCCGGTCAAATTTTGTAAAAATATATATCACAAGATACGAAATCTTTGGGAAAGTCGCCGGCCGTGGGGGCATTATAAGATTCTGGAGGATACGGGCGGGCGAAAAATCAAGACAATCTTTGTGAAGCCTGGCAAAAGGCTTAGCTTGCAAAAGCACAGACATCGGGCGGAATATTGGCTTGTCGCCAGCGGGTGCGGTTTGGTACGCATTGGCGATCAGGAAATTTCCTTAACGGCCGGAAACAGTGTCGTTATTCCCAAGAACACGACCCACCGGGTAAGCAATGAGGGCAAGGAAATATTGGTTTTTGTGGAAGTGCAGGTCGGGGATTATTTAGAAGAAGATGACATCATTCGGATCGATGATGATTATGGTCGGGTGGCGTGATGGTCACGGCCGTAATAGGGGGTAGTTAAAACAGCGAAAGAAAAGGATTTTGCGATGTTGGTAAAAGAAATTATGTCCCCCTTTGTAACGACGATTGGCGCCTGTGACGACCTGAAACAAGCCGCACGGAAAATGCGCGACCTTGACATCGGCTGCTTACTGGTCAGTCAGGATGATCGGTTAACCGGAATTGTAACGGACCGGGACATCGCCTGCAAAGGTGTGGCGGACGGGATGGATATTGATGCGATGATTGTCAGTGACGTGATGTCAACGGACGTTATCTGGTGCACAGAAAACGAGGGTGTTGAGGATGCTATTCGTTTGATGGAAGTGCGGCAAGTGCGGCGCCTGCCGGTACTGGATGATGAAAATAATCTGGTAGGTATTTTGACCCTTGGGGATATATCCACTCAACTTTCTCATGAACTGTCCGGCGAAGTCATCGAGGCCGTGTCAATGTCGGAGCATAAAAAATACCCAATAATTGTAAGTTAGGTGATATAAACGGGTCTGTTCACTGTATGAAATAGCAATGGCACAGAAAATGCGCACTCTTTTCCCTTTTGATAAATCGACAGAAAAAATAATTAATGCAGTTGCCGCATTGGTTGTCGTTCTGGATGAAAGGGGCAGGATCAGGTTTTTCAATAAAGCTTGCGAGCAGTTGACCGGATATAGCTTTCAGGAAATGAAAGAGCAATATGTCTGGGACTCTTTGTTGCCGCCCGACGAAATTGAGGCCACAAAAATAATCTTTGATGCTCTTGTCGCGCAAAAGATGCCCAATAAACATACCAACCATTGGGTGGATAAACAGGGCCTGTCCCATTTGATTTCTTGGTCAAACACGGTCATTAGAAGCACCAGGGGCGATGAACTGTATATTATCGGCACGGGCGTTGACATCAGTCAGCGTTCGGAAATGATGGATTTACTTGCTGAGAGGGGCGAAAAATTCAAGGCCATTTTTGACTCAGCCATTGATGGCATTATCATTGCTGATAATGAAGGTAAAATGGAACAGGTTAACTTTGCCGTTGGCCAAATGTTTGGTTATAAATCCAGCGAACTGGAAGGCAGGAACGTAAATATCCTGATCCCCGAGCCTGAACGCCATCATCATGATGGTTATTTACGTAGCTACCTTGAAAGCGGCAAGAAAAAAATCATTGATATTGGCCGAGAGGTTATCGGTCAGCGTAAAGACCAATCTGTCTTCCCATTTTATCTATCCGTCACTGAAATTTTCTTTGATCATACGCGCTCATTCGTGGCTTTGTTGCATGACCTTACTGAACGGAACAAATATCTTGATGATCTTCATCAAGCTCAGAAAATGGAAGCCCTGGGGCAGTTGACAGGGGGTTTGGCTCATGATTTCAATAACCTTCTGACGGTTATATTGGGCGATCTTGAAATGCTCCATGATTCTGTCAGCAGTCCTGATGGTAAGGCATTATTGGATGATGCCATTGCAAGCGTGGACCTTGGTGCCCAGTTAATTGAAAGATTACTTGCTTTTGGTCGCCGTCAGCCACTTTTGCCAAAGGTGGTAAATATCAACAGACTATTATCAGGTATGCGGTTAATGCTGAACCGCGTCATAGGCGAGAATATTGAGATTGAGGAGAGTTTTAAGGAAAAAATATGGCCGATATATGTGGATCCCGGCTTAATTGAAAATGCCATATTGAATTTAATTTTGAATGCGCGGGATGCCCTGCCGCAGGGTGGCAAGATCATCCTGAAAACGGATAATTATGTTAATGAGTCCGAAGGAAAATATATTTCTGATCTGGCGGAGGGGCCTTATGTCAGAATATCTATTGTTGACAATGGCTCCGGCATGTCGCCGCATACTCTTGTTCATATGTATGAACCATTTTTCACAACCAAACCCTCGGGTTCGGGAACCGGGCTGGGTTTAAGTATGGTTTACGGCTTTGTTAAACAATCCGGGGGAAATATTAAAATCAGCAGCCAATTGGAACGGGGTACCACAGTTGATATATATTTACCAAAAACGGACGGCGGGCTTGCAGGACAGAATAAACCCGAGGTCGTTAAACATCTGTTTTCGCGGGACCTGGGTGAGACAATATTATATGTGGAGGATGACCCCAAAGTCCGTCAGGTCAATGCACGGCGTCTGTTGGAGCTTGGCTATAATGTCTTTACGGCCAAAGACGGCCCGTCGGCCCTTGATATTCTGGCAAAGCAGGGGCCTGTGGATTTATTATTCACCGATATTGTTATGCCGGGCGGCATGTCGGGTAAGGAACTGGGGGATTTGGTTCGCAGGCAGCAGCCTGATATCAAAGTTATATTGACAACGGGCTATGCCGAACAGATATCCTCCGGCGACGCCAGGGAAGAAAATCTGCTCAAAAAGCCTTATAGCAGGGAAATTCTCGCCGCCTATCTTCGGCAGGTTTTTGAGAATTGATTTCCATCAATTTGTCTTTTCTTAGATGACGTATACTGGCGATACTTGGAGTTTCATATTGTCACATGCACATAGGAAAGGACTCGTTATGAAAAAATATTTTTTATTTGTTGTCGTTGCTGCAATGTTGCCTCTATCAGCCTGCGACGATGGCCCTAAATCCTCATTGGGATTTAGTTTGCCGGACGGGAATGTTGCGAGAGGACAAGAAAATTTTGTAAAATTAAAATGCAACGATTGCCATAGTGTCGATGGTCTTGATGAGTTGAGGGCAGGGGTAGATCCCATTATGACTGTATCTTTGGGCGGGATGACACCACGGATTGCCACCTATGGTCAATTGGTCACGTCGATCATTAATCCTTCTCATAAGATTTCAGGAAAATATAAGGTCACACCCTTCGTGGAGGACGGTCGCTCAGAAATGCGAAATTATAATGATGTCATGACCGTACAGGAGTTAATTGATACTGTTGCATTTTTACAGAGCCAGTATGAACTGAAGTCTATTCCTCAAACTCATTATATGGTCTATTAGGCGATAATAGGATCAGGCCTTTGAACTTTATTCGGAAAGATTGGCAAGTTTTGACAATTGCGGGCTGTTCTTCAGGATAATTTGATCAGGCCGCACGAGCGTGATCAGGCCGGCATGTTTGAATAGGCTAAAAACACGACAAACAGTTTCCTGGGTTAATCCCAGATAGTCGGCAATATCCAGGCGTGACATGGGAAGGTTGATCATAACATTTTGTGACGGTATTTGGACAGTGGCCCATTTCTGACAGTTTAGCAGAAATGTGGCAACGCGTTCGTCTGGTCTTTTCCGGCCTAGGGACACCATTTGTTCGTAGGAGTCTTGTAGTCGGCCAAAAGCCATTTTGACAATTTTTTTTGCTAAATTGGGGTTTGATCCCATAAGCTTTTCTATTTGACCCTTACGATAACAACAGACAGTAACTTCGGTGATGGTTTCTGCGGAGTGAAAATATCTGCCGTCTGTTGGCAGGCCGATAATGTCGCCCATCGCATGAAAACCTGTGATCAGGCGGCGGCCATCATTGAGTATTTTGTAGGTTTTCACCGTCCCGGTAACAATTTCATAAAGATAGTCAATCACATCACCTTCAAAGACAATGATCTGGCCGGGCCGGTATCTCAGAATATTGTTGATTTTGGGATATTCACGTAAATTCCCCGCCCCCTTGGCCGGTGTGATAAAAGAAGGATAATAGTCTCTTGCGATTGTTTTTGCGGCGGCGGTAGGACGCATGGAAAGTCTCCTGAATGAGGTAAAACAAGCTATATTTCTTGTGTTTGTCCCTATAAGTTGCCATACTTTGGTGACATTCTCATGGCGCGCTGGCAATATCAGGTGACAAATTGTGACAATATGCAACAATTTCCGGGACGATCAGATAGTGATGCCTTTGTTAAATAGGGGAAAATCATAACTAAAATTCTGCTGATTGATGATGATACGGCTATTTTACGTATGCTCACGCGCTATCTGAGTCAGGAGGGCTTCGAGGTAAATACTGCTGTCAACAGCACACAAGCCTTTCAAAGCCTTAAAAAAGACCGCCCGGATATTATTTTGCTGGATATTATGTTGCCCGATGAAGACGGTCTGACTATTGCCCAAAAAATTCGTCAAACAGACTCTGCCATTGGTATCATGATGGTGACCGGGAAAAAGGATGTGATTGATCGTGTGGTCGGGTTGGAAATGGGGGCAGATGACTATATTTCGAAGCCATTTCACCTACGGGAAATACTGGCCCGCATTAGAAGTATATTACGGCGCAAAGGGGTTCATGAGCCCCATTCCTCTGAAATGGCGAACCAAATTTTTTTAGAGAATTTTGCGTATTTTGGCGGCTGGAAAGTTGATTTAGGGACAAGAATTATGACAGCATCAGATGGCAACCCTGTTCTCCTAACTTCGGGAGACTTTCGCTTGCTGGAGGCTTTTCTTAAAAACGCGGGGCGCGTACTCAGCCGGGATCAAATACTGGACTTTGTGGCAGGGCGGCAGTGGACACCTTTTGACCGCAGTGTGGATACACGGGTTCGCAGATTGCGCGGAAAAATAGAAAAAAATCCAACCTCGCCTGAAATTATTAAAACGGTCCGAGGTGAGGGCTATTTATTTTCTGCGCCCGTCACATTCAATTCTTGATATACCGAAATCTGGCTGGTTTGTGATTACAGTCCTGACGGGTAGGTTTCATCCATTTCCCCCCTATGCCATTGGGGTGTCTTGTTCAGAGGCTCTACAGCGGTGGTGTCATCGAAATGAATCATAAAATCGAATTGCTCAGTTAGGGACGCATAAAAATAATGGCTGTCCCGCTCAGTTTCCGGGCGGTAAATTACGCCTATGGCCCGTTGCAACCTGGGGGTAGAGAGCAGATCCGTAGCGGCGCAATCCTTCATAAGATTCAGAAAGAATTTTTTCTGATTGACCTGATGAAAAATATCTTCGTAGCTGCCAGGAAAGGGGGGGCGAATTTTTTTACGCTCTGTCGGCGCATCCCAGTCTGAGGCCGCCGTGACGCTGCCTTTTGCGGTGGAAAATCCGATCAGGAGCGCCCGGTCGCCATATGCCTCACGGGTAAGCTGTCCGATATTATATTCACCGCGCCGGGCCATTTCCGTGGCCGCTGCGTTTCCAATATGGGAATTATGAGCCCAGACGATGATTCTCGGATCTCTATCCAATTGATTGGACAGATGTCCTCTCAAATCTTCAAGTGTTTCGAACATATGGCGGTCACGCATATTCCATAAATTCGGACGGGTGGTGGTATCAGTGCTGAACATGGCCCGATAATATTCTTCTGCATTACAGACCAATTTGGCATTTTGTTCTGCGCAGAAATATTCATCTGCGGCGACAAATCCGTCCATCACCATATAGTCACAGGATTTTTTTCTCAGGTCCACAAGCTGGGCGATGATCTCTTTTTCACAGGAGCTTGCCAACCCGAATTTCGTGGCATAGCCATAGGATTGGGGATTATCCATGAAATGATCGAGGCAACTATACCGTCGTCGCGCCTGCTTGGCTGATGTGGGGTCAACTTTTTCCAGATAGGCGATAACCGCGTGAATAGAGCTGCTCATACTGTATAGATCAAGGCCATAAAAACCCACCGTCCGTGTTTCTTTTCGATCCATCCCGTTAAAGGCCCGAAGCCATCTGATGAAATGTAACACTTCATAATTGGCCCACATCCAGGTGGGGAAACGTTCAAAATGATCGAGCGCTTCCTCGGCGGTAGCATCAGGGTGCAAACCACAGGCATAGCGATTGATCGCATAGGCATCCGGCCAGTCGGCCTCTACGGCAATGGCATCAAAGCCCTGTTCTGTGATTAATCTTTGGGTTATTTCTGCGCGGGTACGATAGAATTCGAGACTACCGTGAGAGGCCTCTCCCATAAGAATGACCTGTTTACCGGTTGCGGCTTTCATGATCGGGTCATATTCCCGGATCATGTCCCCGGCGGGATAAGCGGTTTTTTCAAGAGCAGAAATCAGAAGCCGATCACGATTTGGCATCTTTATTCCTTAGTATTCAGAGCGGCTTGCTTTCGTGCAAGCATGAGAAGTTTTTCCA
>Ga0316204_10003288_pt1 | contig 32948 bp, 30 predicted proteins | sample 6monrhotite_MG_2_FD_205661 | JGI IMG/M metagenome (GOLD analysis project Ga0316204, IMG submission 205661) | Microbial mat bacterial communities from mineral coupon in-situ incubated in ocean water Damariscotta River, Maine, United States -... | ecosystem: Environmental > Aquatic > Marine >... | reverse complement strand
GAGGGTATGGGACGCTATAAGATTTTATAACTGCTGACTCAAACCCGCACACATTGTTGCCCTGCAGCATTCGTATAATAAAAGGCTGGCTCTCTTTTAAAAATGGCATTCTACCGTTGAGGCGAGGCGCACTAATAATTAAGCTTTTACCTGGCGCATGTCCAATAACTTTAGCGGTTAGGCGTTCTCGATTATCTTCTGGTAAGTATTGCAACTGAATTGGGTCACCCAGATTTACCTTAAATTCGTTTTTATCTTCCATATTTCTTATTGTTATTCGTTAGCGCGCTTTGACTGTGCGTAGAATAGTACCCTATTTTTAATGCTTTAGTCGGTTATATGCATAGGATAGTTGAATAAGCTTGACAAAGTGCTGCCGAACTGAAAAAATCTGCGCCCCTGTAAATACTTTGTTTATGTTTACTATTTTTTTAGGAAAGATTACTTTGGCTAATTCACCTCAAGCAAAAAAACGTGCCCGTCAGGCCGTTAAACGCCGTACCCGTAATGTTGGTATGAGTTCTATGTACCGTACTTTCGTTAAGAAAGTGGTATATGCAATTGACGCGGGTGATAAAGCCGCTGCTGAAACTGCATATAAAGCCGCTATACCTGTTATTGACAGCATGTGTAACAAAGGACTGGTACACGCAAATAAAGCAGCTCGTCACAAGAGTCGTTTGAATTCGCGTATTCGCGCAATGGCATAAGCTTTCAGCTTGTATCATTTGCATAAAAAAACCGGCCTGGAGTTATCTGGGGCGGTTTTTTTATGTCTGAAATAATTTACTGTTTTTAAACTAAAACTAGATTATCTCGGTGTATCAGTTCGGCTTCGTCTACGTAACCAAGCGTGGTTTCTATTTCTGATGAGCTTTTGCCGCAAATTTTTGCTGCTTCAATTGCGTCGTAGTTGGCTAACCCGCGGGCAATCTCTTCACCATTGTGGCTTATGCAGGAAACCATTTCTCCGCGAATAAAGTTGCCTGTTACAGATGTAACACCTACAGATAGCAGGCTTTTGCCTGACTCTCGCAGCATTTTGCTTGCGCCTTCATCTAAGACCAGTCTACCGCTGACTTTAAGGTGTCCCGCTAACCACTGCTTACGAGCGGCCATAGGCTCCGTGTCAGGCAATAGTAGCGTGCCATGTGACTCTGCCTTAGCTGCGGCCAGTAATGCGTTGGTATTGCGTCCACTGGTAATTAGAGTAGCGGTGCCGGATCTTGCGGCACGTTGAGCGGCGCTCAGTTTGGTGCTCATGCCGCCGCACCCTAGAGAGCCGCCAGAGCTACTCGCCATTTTGTGCAGTTGCATGTCATTGGCCTGTCCAGTTGAGACGAGTTCAGCATCCGGATTCTTGCGTGGATCTTCTGTATACAGTCCTTGCTGATCGGTGAGAATAATTAATGCATCGGCTTCGACCAAGTTTGCTACCAGAGCAGCAAGTGTGTCGTTATCGCCAAAGCGAATTTCATCGGTCGCAACGGTGTCGTTCTCATTAATTATGGGAATAACGCCTAGATCAAGTAGTGAGCGGAGTGTGGTGCGTGCATTGAGGTAGCGTTTACGATCTGAGAGGTCGTCATGCGTGAGGAGGATTTGTGCACTCAGAATATCGTGCTGTTTAAAGCGTGACTCATAAGTTTGCACAAGCCCCATTTGCCCTACGGCTGCCGCTGCCTGTAGCTCGTGGAGCGCGCTTGGCCGAGAGTTCCAGCCAAGCCGCACCATGCCTTCGGCAACAGCGCCTGAGGAAACAAGGAGTATTTCTTTACCTTGTGCGCGTAACTCGGCAATTTGCTCAGTCCAGCTATTAATGGCATCGGCATCTAGTCCGCGACCATCATCGGTTACTAGCGAGCTACCAATTTTTATTACCCAGCGTTTTGACTCAGCCAGCTGTTGACGTGTTTTCATTTGAAAGTTCTTTTTGTTCGTTCTGTTCTTTCTGTTCTTCGAGGTACTGCATAATGGCAAATACCATTGCTTGAGTGCCTGACTTATTTACGGCGGAAACTCGAAAGCATGGCCCCTTCCAGTTCATGCGGGCAACAATATCATCGCATATAGCATTTGCCTCGTCCTTGGGCATAAGGTCTGTTTTATTTAAAATCAGCCAGCGAGGCTCGTCAAGCATGGCCGGATTGTACTTTTCCAGTTCATGGCGAATCTTTTCAGCGCTTATCACTGGGTCGACCTGGTCATAAGGGGCAATATCCAAGACATGCAGTAAAACACGTGTTCGGCTAAGGTGCTTTAAGAACTGGATGCCTAACCCAGCACCCTCTGCAGCGCCTTCAATGAGTCCGGGGATATCTGCAATTACAAAACTGCGCTGCGAATCAACATCTACAACACCAAGGTTAGGGTGCAGTGTTGTAAAGGGGTAATCGGCGACCTTGGGGCGCGCATGGGATACGGCGCGAATAAGAGTGGATTTGCCTGCATTGGGTAGGCCGAGTAAGCCTACGTCTGCGAGTACTTTTAATTCTAGACGCAGTTCGCGGCGTTCTCCGGGACTACCTTCCGAGCATTGACGGGGCGCGCGGTTAACTGAGCTTTTGTAGCGTGTATTTCCAAGTCCGTGAAAGCCTCCCTGAGCCACCAGTAATTCCTGGCCGTGTTCAGTGATGTCACCAATTAACTCTCCGGTATTCTCATCGTAGACCAGCGTTCCGTTTGGTACCGGCACATAAAGGCTCTCGCCTTTTTTGCCTGCCATATTACGGCCTGCGCCCTTGGTGCCTTGCTGAGCAGTATACGTTCTAACGGTTCTAAAGTCGGAAAGTGTATTTAAGTCATGGCTACCCACTAAGAATACGCTGCCGCCATCGCCACCATCACCACCATCTGGGCCGCCACGAGGTATATATTTCTCACGCCTGAAGCTGACCACGCCATTGCCACCGTCGCCGGCAATCACTTTAATTTTGGTTTCATCTACAAAACGCATTATCTATAAACCCCTTAAGGCGTGTGTCATGTTGAGGCTGGCTAGTATTTAGAAACTGTAATTTAACAATTTCATACTCGCCTGTCTCTACTCAGTTTATTGTCTGGCTGATATGTGCTGCAATAAAAAAGCCTCGTCATAGACGAGGCTTTTTTAAGTAGAACTAAAATGAAGCGTCCTATGCAGGAACAACACTCACTGTTCTACGATTTTTTTCGCCTTTGATCGCGAATACCACTTTGCCTTCTGCTTTAGCAAAAAGAGTGTGATCACGGCCAATGCCTACGTTGTCGCCTGGGTGGAACTTGGTGCCACGTTGACGAACTAGTATGTTGCCAGCTAATACAGACTGACCACCATACATTTTAACGCCTAAGCGTTTACTTTCCGACTCGCGTCCATTACGCGTACTACCGGCGGCTTTCTTATGTGCCATTTTAGTATCCTCTTGTTTACAGGTTAACCGTTAATGCCGGTTACTTTAATCTCAGTATAAGACTGACGATGACCTGTGCGTTTCTGATGATGTTTACGACGGTGGAACTTCATGATCTCAACTTTCTTATGACGACCATGAGATAGAATAGTGGCAGTTATTTTGCCACCGTCGAGCATTGGGCTACCAATTTTCAGTTTATCGCCATCAGCGATCATAAGAACTTGGTCTAGCTCAATGGTGTCACCCTCGTTGCCTTCTAGTTTTTCAACTTTAAGGTACTGATCCTGGGTAACTTTATATTGTTTACCACCGGTTTTAACTACAGCGTACATACCGGATAACTCCCAATGTTACGTACAAAAAATTCTGTTTTCGGAAAGGGCGAGGATTGTATCGACTTAAGCGCCAAGTCTCAAGCTAAATAACCATCTAAAACAGGCTTTTTGTCGATTTGAATGCTAATTGGTGTTCTAAATGAGAGAAAATAGCTCGCTAACTTGTGACTTTGTGGATGATACACCATAATTCGCACCTCTATAATTATGTAAAATCCCCATTCTAGAATATGCAAATAGACAATATAAAAGCCCTGGTGGCCGAAGATATGAAGGCCGTGGATGCGGTAATTCAGCACAGACTGTCGTCAGAAGTCGTGCTGGTTAACCAGCTGAGCCAGTATATTGTGAATTCGGGGGGTAAGCGATTAAGACCTTTATTGAGTTTAATGGCATCTCAGGCTTATGGTTATGAAGGAGAGCATCACCATACATTGGCAGCCATTATAGAATTTATTCATACAGCAACGCTGTTGCATGATGATGTGGTAGATGAATCAGAGATGCGTCGTGGTCGCGAAACGGCGAATGCCTTATTTGGTAATGCGGCGAGTGTTCTCGTAGGTGATTTTTTATATTCCCGTGCATTCGAGATGATGGTGGATGTGGGCAGTATGAAGGTCATGCAAATTCTTGCGGAAACCACCAATGTGATTGCAGAAGGCGAAGTCATGCAGTTAATGAATTGTCATGACGCAGACACCACGGAGCAGCGCTATTTAGATGTTATTCATGCAAAAACCGCCAAGTTGTTTGAAGCCGCTACGCGTTTAGGCGCGGTGTTGTGTGAACGTTCAGAGTCTGAAGAGCAGGCGATGGCTTCATATGGCATGCATTTGGGTACGGCATTTCAATTAATTGATGATGTATTAGATTACAGTTCGTCGAGCGAAGAGATGGGTAAAAATGTAGGTGATGACCTCGCGGAAGGTAAGCCTACACTGCCATTGATTTATGCCATGAGAAATGGCTCGGAAGAGCAGTCGAAAATTGTGCGTAAGGCAATTGAAGAAGGTGGTCTGAACTACTTAGATCAGGTAATGGATGCGATTAAGCAAACCGGGGCAATTGAATACACGGAAGAAACAGCGCGTAAAGAAGCAGAGCTGGCCATTCAGCAGCTTGAGCATCTGCCCGAATCTGAGTATAAAAAGGCCATGACCTGGTTGGCTAATTATTCCGTTGATCGCTCATTCTGAAAACCTAACTAAAACTAATAGTCTGATAGCGGGAAATATCGATATTTCTACTCCAGTAATGCTCATCCAGGCCCGCTTTCATTTTCAGGTGATTTAAAAAGTCTTTAGATGTAGGTAATTGCTCCCATACAGAGGGAAGGAAAGTTGCTCTATGAGGGCCTTCCTGCAATATCAATCCATCTATTCCCGGTCGTAATTTTCGTAGCAGGTCTTCTTCATCGCTAAAGTCTATAGCAGTACTTTTTGTTAAAACGGATATGTGTACTTCCAGTTTTTCGAATTCATTTTCTGTAAGCGGCGAAAAACGGGGGTCTTTAAAAGCTGCTGCATAGGCATGTTCTGATACGTCTGCTACTAACGGTTGAAAGGCCTCCAGTATGCCAATGCAGCCGCGTAATTGATGGTTTAACTTTAAAGTAACAAAGCTTGCGCCGGGCTCATTGAGCAACTGGTTGTATTCATTTAAAACCACGGGCAATGGGTGTTGGTTTTTTAGACCGTGTTGAATGGAGCTTTTGGCGACATCTAATAACGTTTGTTTATCATCATCATTAAGTTTAGTGAACGACATAAGCACCGTACCCCACAACACGCTCTTTATCTCCGGCAGTATCGCCCGAATTTCGTAAATCAATTGTATCTATGCTGAGCTTCTTTTGCTTAGCCAGCGTAAGCAGGCCGTTTAAGGGCTGGCGACCACAGGCGTCCTCATAAGTTATGTTTTCAGGCTGGCAATGCTCGATAGCGAGTGATGTTTTATGGTCAAGTTGCTTTGCCGTAGTGTAGCTATGATAGTGGCTTAAGTCAGAGCTGATAACTACAAGTGTGTCGTTCTTACCCCAGATAGAATCCAGTAGTTTTGCGACATCTTGTGCGGCGCAGTCACCAACAACCAGGGGTGTTAACTCAAAGTCATCTAATATATTTTGCAGGAAAGGTAGCTGTACCTCCAGAGAGTGTTCCTGAGCGTGTGCAGCATCATTTGCATGAACGAAATCGAAGGACTCTACTTGACGACACAAGGTTTGATTGATTTTTATGTTGCCTAAGGGTGTGGAGAAATAGTCGGCATTGGGCGTTGCAATACCGCGAAATGCAACGCGATGAGATGGGCCAAGTAGTATTACCTGCTTTATTTGATGTCTGGCGGGTTGTAGTAGTTTATAGGCGCTTGCGGCAATTGGACCAGAGTATATGTAGCCTGCATGCGGGGCGATAATAGCCTTTGGTGTAAAGTCTGACGAGCTTGTTGCTTGTTGCAAATAATGTAAAACATCAGACTGCAGCTGATTGGGATCGGCGCTATAAAACATGCCAGCGACGGCTGCGGGTCGAATAATTGTATGTGCATCAGACATGTTGTTTACCCTGATGTGGAGTACACTATTTATATCACATAATATGGTTAGTGAAGAGAGGTATAGCTATGGATAAATACACGGTTAGCACTCGATATTGGCATAAGCTGGATAATAATAGAGTGCAGTGTGACTTGTGTCCTCGCTATTGCAAGTTGAAAGAAGGGCAGCGAGGCCTGTGCTTTGTGCGAGAAAATCAGGAAGAGCAAATAGTGCTGACTTCCTATGGGCGCTCCAGCGGGTTTTGTATTGATCCAATAGAAAAAAAGCCACTTAACCATTTCTTGCCAGGCACATCGGTTTTATCGTTTGGCACAGCTGGCTGTAATTTAAGCTGCAAGTTTTGTCAAAACTGGGATATGAGTAAATCACGTGAGATAGATATACTGGCATCCAGTGCCAGTCCTCAGCAAATTGCACAGAGAGCCAAGGAACTGGGCTGTCGCAGTGTGGCTTATACTTATAACGACCCAATTATTTTCCATGAGTATGCGATAGATGTAGCTAAGGCCTGTCATGAGCTGGGAATTCATACCGTTGCAGTATCTTCGGGATACGTGTGCGAAGAGCCGAGAAAAGAATTTTATGAAGTAATGGATGCTGTAAACATTGATTTGAAGTCATTCAGTGAAGAGTTTTATCATAAATTGACGGGTGGGCACTTACAGCCGGTGCTGGACACCTTGCTCTACATTAAGCATGAAACACAGGTGTGGCTCGAAATTACGACGCTGCTGATCCCTGGGAAAAATGACTCGGATAAGGAGCTGCATGAAATGAGCGAGTGGATAATGCAGAAACTGGGGCCAGATGTGCCTTTGCACTTCAGTGCATTTCACCCAGATTGGAAAATGCAGGATGTACCGCCTACCCCGCCCGCCACGCTGACCAGAGCGCGTGAAATCGCCATGCAGCATGGTTTGCGATATGTGTACACCGGGAATGTGCATGATACCCAGGGTAGTAGTAGCTATTGTCATCAATGTGGTGACTTGTTAATTGAACGTGACTGGTATGAATTGGGGTATTGGGGACTGGATAAAAAAGCGTGCTGTAAGGCCTGTGGCACGAGTATCCCAGGACTTTTTGAAGAAAAGCCGGGACAGTGGGGCGCGCAAAGAATGCCTGTATTTGTCGGTGAAAAAATAGCGTAAATAGGTTATTCTTACGCGGCTAAGAGTATAAAGATAAATATCGGTCCAGAGAGAGTCATTATTCATTGAGATAGTGCTTACTTTGGGTTGTAGTATGTAACAAACGCTTCACGCCAGAGGTCAATTTGAGTAAAGGAACGCTTTATATTATTTCGGCACCGTCTGGTGCAGGTAAAACTAGCTTGGTAAAGAAGCTAATGACTTTTGCCAAAGGCATAGTAGTTTCGGTGTCTCACACCACGCGAGCAATAAGAGCGGGTGAGGTGGAAGGCGTTGATTATCATTTTGTGGAAAAAGATACCTTTCTAAAAATGGTTAATGGCAGTGCTTTTTTAGAGCACGCGCAAGTGTTTGATAATTATTATGGGACTTCGCAGCAACATGTAGAACAATTGTTGCTGCAGGGTCTTGATGTGATTTTAGAAATTGATTGGCAAGGTGCCCGACAAGTACGCAAATTATTTCCGGATTCACAATCAATATTTATTTTGCCTCCGTCTTTAGTTGCTTTAAGAGAGCGTTTGACAGGCAGAGGTCAAGATAGCGATGAGGTAATTGATCGTCGAATGGATGATGCGGTAAATGAAATGTCGCATTATGCAGAGTTTGATTATTTGATAGTCAATGACGATTTTGATGTGGCTTTGCGAGAGCTTGACTGCATATTTTCAACTAATCGATTACGCCAGTTACACCAAGAGCGTAATTTAGAAAAGTTATTAATCGAATTAATGAAATAAAAAGGTAATAAGAATGGCACGTTTAACAGTAGAAGATTGTTTGCCTCATGTAGATAATCGTTTTCATTTGGTTTTAGTTGCAGCAAAGCGTGCGCGCCAAATTGCGATGGGTGCAGACGCATTGGTTGAAGTTGAAAATGATAAGCCAACTGTATTGGCATTGCGTGAAATATCAGAAGGCCTAGTTGGTCCAGAGATATTGGAAGAGAAAGGCGAAGCGCTAAACATGAGACCTGCTGCTATTTCAGAAAATGAAATTAGCAATGAAATGTAATTCAGTCATATGGCTATAAATCCTGATCAGCCCCCGATCGATGTAAAGGATTTATATGGGGATCCCTCCCGGTTTTTGATTTCTGATCTTTGTCGTATAGTTGAAGACTATATGAATGAAGAACAAGTGAAGACAGTATACCAAGCCTATTTGTTTGGAGCACAGTCCCATGAAGGTCAGTACCGTCAAACCGGTGAACCCTACATTTATCATCCCATTTCAGTTGCACGTATTTTGGCTGAAATGCACATGGATTCCAAAAGTATTTGTGCAGCAATCCTGCATGATGTCATTGAAGATACGCCAGCCACTAAAGAAGAAGTTGCCGAAAAATTTGGCGATGATGTAGCAGAGTTGGTCGATGGTGTAAGTAAACTCACCGAATTCAAATTCAAAAATAAAAAAGAACAGCAAGCCATTAATATTCAGAAAGTATTAATGGCAATGGCAAAAGACATTCGAGTTATTTTAATTAAACTTGCTGATCGATTACATAATATGCGTACTCTCGGTGTAATGCGTCCTGAGAAAAAACGCCGCATTGCAAAAGAGACTCTCGATATTTATGTGCCACTGGCTCGTCGTTTGGGTATTAATACCTTAAGGCTGGAGCTTGAGGATTTGGGCTTTGGTGCCATGTATCCAATGCGTTATCGCATTTTGGAGCATGCCATGATGCAAGAAGCAGGGCACCGCAAAGAAGTTATTCTAAAAATTAATAATGCATTAACGTCTCGTCTGGGCGAGCTTGGTATTGATGCAAATATTAGTGCGCGCAAAAAACATCCGTATAGCTTGTACAAAAAGATGCGGCAAAAGAGACTGTCGTATAAAAATATATTTGATGTATATGGTCTGCGAGTAATTGTTGATTCAGTTGATGATTGCTATCGAGTATTGGGTGCCGTGCACAATTTATTCAAACCAATCCCCGGAAAATTTAAAGATTATATCGCCATACCAAAAGAGAATGGTTATCAATCTTTACATACAATTATGTTTGGCCCTCACGCTATTCCTATTGAAGTACAGGTACGCACTTTGGAAATGGATAACTTTGCCGAGACAGGTATTGCAGCTCATTGGTTATATAAAGAAGGCGGAGATGGTTCGGATGTAGATGTAGGTGGTCGTACACGTGAATGGTTGACTGGTCTTTTAGAAATGCAGCAATCTGCAGGCGACTCAGTTGAATTTTTGGAAAATGTAAAAGTTGATTTGTTTCCAGATGAACTATACGTTTACACACCACGTGGTGACATTGTTAAGCTGCCAAAAAATTCTACACCAATTGATTTTGCATATTCTGTGCATACAGATGTCGGTCACACGTGTGTTGCAAGTAAAGTTGATCATCGCTTTGCGCCATTAGATACCCCCTTGTATAGCGGACAAACTATTGAAGTAGTTACCTCTGCGGGTGCTCATCCTAATCCAGGGTGGTTAGACTTTGTTGTAACAGCAAAGGCCCGAGCCAATATAAGAAATTACCTTAAGAATACGCGATCTGAGGATGCTGTTTCGCAAGGTCGAAGATTGCTGTCGCGTATTTTGTTGGGTAAAAATCTTACACTAGAAGAAATGCAGGATGATCTTTTCGAACCCTTGTTGGAAGAGTATGGATTCAGCTCGTTAAATCAGTTGCTAGAAGATATCGGTATGGGAAATCGTCCTGCAGGTCTGGTTGTAAAAAGGTTACTTGAAAGTGACTCTGATTTAGAAGATGGTAATGCAGAGACAGAACTGAATCCTGGGCGTCCCGCTCTTGCTATTCAAGGCACTGAAGGCATGGTAGTTTCTTATGGTAAGTGCTGCCATCCTATACCAGGCGATCAAATAATAGGCAAATTAAGCAAAGGTCGTGGTTTAGTAATACATCAAACCAGTTGCAGAAACATTGTTAATGAGCGAATGCAAAGTGACAGTATGATTGATGTGAAGTGGGCCGAAGAAGCAAGTGGGGAATACTCCTGTCAGTTAAGTTTGTATGTGCAAAATGAACGCGGCGTATTAGCTCGCTTGGCAACAATAATTTCTGATGAGGCTGCAAATATTGAGCATGTAGAAGTCGAAGATAAAGATGGCCTCTCAACGAATATTACATTTCTTATAGCGGTGAATGGTCGGAATCATTTGGCTAGTATTATGCGACGATTAAGACGGGTTCGTTCTGTAATGCGCATATTACGGGTTCAGTAAGCAAGTATAAATATTATATTAATTACCTATAGAATTTTATAAAGTTTAATTATGAAAAAAGAAATCATCTTTACAGATAAAGCACCAAAAGCAATTGGTACATACTCACAAGCCGTTAAAGTAAATAACACGGTATATATCTCTGGACAAATTCCATTAATACCGGAAACAATGGAAGTTATTGAAGGCTCGGTAGAAGAGCAAATTCACCAGGTGTTTAAAAATATGCAGGCTATCATAGAAGCAGCTGGTGGCACATTTGAAAATGTAGTGAAGTTAAATATTTTTCTAACAGATTTGAGTAACTTTCCCACGGTTAATCAGGTGATGGCGCAATATTTTAATGAGCCTTATCCTGCGCGTGCAGCTATAGGCGTAAAAGAGTTGCCGAAAGATGTGCCTGTTGAAATGGATGCAGTTCTCGAATTATAGAATAATAATATTCTCGGTATTAAACGGTGGCAACAACGCGGACAGTGTCGCAAGATGATGACTTACTTCAGCTAAAAGGAGTGGGACCAAAGGTTGCCGAAAAGCTGAGTAAAATCGGTTTGAATACAATACAGGATGTATTATTTCATTTGCCGTTCCGATACGAGGATCGAACTCGTGTCGTTCCAATAGGTTCACTACGTCAGGGGCAGCCTGCATTAATCGAAGGTGAAATTGATTATGCGGATATTTCTTTTACACGATCGGGTAAGCGTCGTCGTGTTCTGTTGGTGCATTTAACGGATGGTACTGGTAGCGTTGTATTGCGTTTTTTCTATTTTAATAAACAGCAACAAGACGCTTTATGTGCGGGATCTAGATTGCGTTGCTTCGGCGATGCAAGGCTTGGTAAATCAAGTCTGGAAATGGTCCATCCAGAATATACCCAAGTCAGCGAAGAATTTTCTGCAACACAAGATAATTCCCTAACACCGGTTTATCACACTACAGATGGTGTGAGTCAAATACTACTGCGACGATTGTCTAGTCAGTGTTTGGCATTACTGGAGAAGGGTTCGCTACTGCCCGATTATTTAACGCCGAATATATTTTCACGTGAAGAGAGCTATTCTCTAGCTGATGCGATTCGATATGTGCATCGACCACCTACAGATGCAAATCTTAATGATTTATTAAATGCTGAGCATGCTTCACAAACGAGGCTGATATTTGAAGAGCTGCTGGCTCATCATTTGAGCTTGCAAATATTGCGGGTTAAATATCGGCGGCATCCTGCCGCTAAGCTGGAAAGTGAAAATCACTTACTTTACAGATTTATAAAATCATTACCATTCGAATTGACCAAAGCGCAACAAAAAGTAAACCAGGAAATTTTGCAAGATTTAGAGTCAGGTGTGCCAATGATGAGGTTGGTGCAAGGTGATGTTGGTTCAGGTAAAACTGTGGTCGCAGCACTAGCATGCTTAAAGGCGGTTGAGTCTGGTAAGCAGGCCGCTATCATGGCGCCCACAGAAATTTTGGCAGAACAGCATTTACAAAATTTCACAAAATGGTTTGAGGTATTTGATATTAAGGTGGTTTGGCTGTCAGGACAATTAAAGGGTAAAAAAAGGCAGCTCGTTTTACAGCAATTAAAGAATGGTGAGGCACAAGTTGCAGTAGGTACTCATGCATTATTTCAAGATGAGGTGGAATTTAAACGACTCGCTTTGGCAGTGACAGATGAACAGCATAGATTTGGGGTGCAGCAACGTATGGCGCTTGCGCATAAAGCGCATAATAAAAACAGTAAAGAAGAAAATCAATGTTTAGCGCATCAATTAATTATGACTGCAACGCCAATTCCTCGAAGCTTAGCGATGACAGCTTATGCGGATTTAGATTATTCAGTAATAGATGAATTACCACCTGGACGCAAAATGATTACAACGGTGGTGGTTCCAGAAGAGCGGCGAGAAGAAATATTACAGCGTATATATAAATCTTGTACCGAAGGTAAACAGGCTTATTGGGTTTGCACCTTGGTGGAAGAATCAGAATCACTACAGTGTCAGGCAGCAGAAGATACCGCCAGGTTATTACAAGGCATGCTTTCTGGTGTTGCTGTTGGTTTAATTCATGGGCGAATGAAATCACAAGAGAAAGAGGAAATCATGAAGCGCTTTAAGGCTGGTGATATCCAGTTGTTAGTTGCAACAACTGTCATTGAAGTTGGTGTTGATGTGCCAAATGCAAGCTTAATGATAATTGAAAATGCTGAGCGTTTAGGCTTATCACAGTTACATCAGCTAAGAGGGCGTGTTGGTCGAGGTAAGGAGGCGAGTCACTGTGTTCTAATGTTTAAGAGCCCACTGAGTGAGAATGGTAAGCAGCGGTTGGCTATTATGCGTGAAACAAACAGTGGTTTTGAAATTGCACGTAAGGATCTTCAATTGCGTGGCCCAGGTGAAGTATTAGGTACCAGACAAACGGGTTTAGTTCAGTTAAGAATTGCCGACATTGTCCGTGATGAATATTTACTAGATGAAGTTAAAGAAGTTGCAGAACAGCTACTTAAGAAACAGCCAAAGTCAGCGGATAGGCTCATCGAACGATGGATTGGCAGAGCGCAGAAGTTTGTTAATATAGGATAGTCGCGCATCTACAGTGTTGTTTATGATGTTAAAACCAAAAAATTTATTGAATAATTAGCAGAGACGATTTTTTTTGGAATCAAAATATACTGATTTACTAGCTAAGCTAGAATAATTCGTCTATTTATAAATGGGCTTCTTATCTAAAATAGTGAAGTGGTTTTTAATAGGCTTTATATAATAATCATAAGAACATTAAAATGCTTGGTATCAGTAAAAATAGTGAACAATTAAAAAATAATAAGCACCGCAAAAAAATATGGTGTGAACAAATTCGTTTAGTCGAAGAAAATGCGATCATTAGCAATTATGTTAGCGTCATTATTGCAATAATGCTTGCTGTTTTGTTGTGGTCAAAACAGTCACATGATGTGATTGCTATTTGGCTTGGAATTATGGTGCTGTTGTCAGTGCTCCGTAGTTTTGCGTCAATGTCGCTGGCGAAGCGGGGAGATAGCGAGGTAGACAGTAAATTATTCTATCGATTCTATCTGCTTGCAATTTTAATGACCGGGGCAGGCTGGGGAGCAACAGGGTATTTTATGTTCTCTGGTGATCTTGTTCAGCAAGTTATTATTGGTTTTATTGTGGCAGGTATGTCATCGGGTGGCGCCTCAGTTATGTCGCCAATATTACGCCTTTATATTCTATATCTTATTTTAGTAGTTTCACCCTTGATGGTTAGTCTTTATATAGAAGGTGGAGACTATAGTGTGCTGAGCTTTGTTATATTGGGCTATGTAGTTGTAATGATAGCCATAGGTAAGCGTATTAATAAGCGTATTTTAGATTCGTTAGAATTACGGTTTCATAATGAATCTTTAATAAAGTTTATGAGCAAGGCAAAAAATGAAACTGAAGATCTAAACGAAGAGCTTGCCGACGAAATTGAGCAACGTAAGCGTGTAGAAAAAGAGTTAAAAAATGCCAAGGAAGCTGCAGAGGCTGCAAGTAAAACCAAAAGTGAATTTTTGGCCAATATGAGTCATGAAATACGTACGCCTATGAATGGTATATTAGGGACGCTGCAGTTATTGCAGGGTACTTCATTAACAGATAGTCAGGATGAATATGTCAGCATTGCTTATAGTTCAGGTGAGGCGCTGTTGTCATTGCTAAATGATATTTTAGATTTTTCTAAAATCGAAGCGGGGAAATTAGAACTAGAATATATACCATTCAATTTAGTTAGCTTGGTGAGAGAGCTAACGGTATTGTTATCGCAGCGTGCAAGTGAGCGCAAGGTCGAGTTGCTTTCAGATCTGGATGAAGAAATACCTTCAGTTATTAAGGGCGACTCTGTTCGTATCCGTCAAATTTTGGCCAATCTATTAACTAATGCCATTAAGTTTACAGATGATGGAACCGTGACTATTAAGGCATCTGTTTTAGACAGAACAGAAAAAGTAGTGCGCCTAAAAATTGAAGTTATTGATTCCGGTATTGGTATTAGTGAAGAAGCACAGCGTAAACTGTTTAATTCATTTACTCAGGCTGATGGATCAACTACACGAAAGTACGGTGGGACGGGCCTAGGTTTAGCTATTGTGCGCCAGTTGGTGACGTTGATGCGCGGTCGATTAGGGGTAGATAGTGAGGAAGGCAAAGGGGCGTGTTTCTGGATAGAAATAGCGTTTGAAATTCCCGATGAGAAGATCGTGTCCAGCCAAGTAGAAAAACAAGCGGTTGAGCTAGCTGATAAATTAGAAGGACATGTCTTACTAGTTGAAGATAATCCAATAAATCAAATGATCGCAAAAAAAATGTTAGAAAAAATTGGTCTAACTTACGAGCTAGTCGTGAATGGTGAAGAAGCAGTGGCAAGGATTAAGCAACCGCATGAATTTAAAGCAGTATTAATGGATTGTCAGATGCCAGTAATGGATGGGTATGAAGCAACACATGCGATAAGAGAGCTTGAGCAAAAAAGCTCGTTAGAGCATATGCCAGTTATTGCAATGACGGCAAATGCCATGGAAGGAGATAAAGATAAATGTTTACAGGCTGGTATGGATGATTACGTGGCAAAGCCAGTCAAACAAGATGCGCTTAAGCAGGTGTTGAGCGATTGGTTATAACTTTTTCTAAAACTAGCATTACCAAAAGACATGCTTTGGAATCAAATCTAAATCATTGTCATATTAGTGTAAAATATCTTTAATTTCATAAAATAACATATAGATGTCTGGATATCATACGCAGCTCACCTGGTGTAAAAAACAGCATTGCCTAAGTAAAGCATTAAATGTAAGGCTTAAGCGTTGGCTGTTTGATACTGGCTCATTAACTTCGCGCCTTATAGATCACTGTCATGGAAGCTTTTCTGTCAAAGTCCTTGATATAAGGCGTGCGACACCTACGCCAGATGAGATCGCTGCATTGGGTATGAGGCCGCGCAGTCATGCACTAATTCGTGAGGTGCATTTATGTTGTAATAATGAGCCTTTGGTTTATGCGCGGACAATTATCCCCGTATCGAGTTTGCGGGGGCCATTAAGAGGTTTAGCATTGCTTGGTAGTAAACCATTGGGTGTTGTGTTGTTTTCAGACAAATTAATGCATCGAAAGCCAATGGAAATTGCTTCATTAAAGCCTGGTCATAAATATTACGCATGGACTAAAAGTGTCGAAACTAAGACTATTTGGGGTCGCCGTTCAGTGTTTAACTTAAAGCAGCAAGAATTGCTAGTTAGTGAGTTTTTTTTGCCTGCACTATTTGAATAAAAATTTTTATATTTAGTATTAAAACAAATGAGATCATATAAGGATATATGTTTGTCTAAATGATGGTTTTCCTAAAATTTTTTTTGTTTATCTTAATGTGCTTTACAAAAAGTACCGCCGCTCTTGATGTTGAGAATATAGCGAATGAAAAAAGAGATAATGAATATATTGCGCCATGTTTTAAATCATCTGGTGGTGATTTAGGTGTGCCAAATAACAGTGAGCGTAGGGGGTGGTCGGTGTTCATTGATCAAGATTTCCTTGCTGTTAATCCTGGGAATCCCGAAGCTGACGACCATAACTATACAATGGGCTTTGGTATGTCCAATAGCGGCATGAGTAACAGTGAGGGTGTTTTTGCAAATAGTAGAGGCTGGCTAGACGAAAAAATATTGGGCGATACTGATAATTCATATAAAATTCTAGAGTCGATGCATACGACATCATATGGGATGGCGATATATACACCTGATGACCTTGAAAATAAATCTGTAATTGAGGGTGATCGCCCCTATGCTTCTTTGATGTATATGTCGAACACAAAAATGAATGCCTATATAAATGGTGAATCGATTGAAACAACGTTTATGATTGGCGTGCTGGGCTTAGATGTTGCAAAAGAAATGCAGCGATATATACATAATGATTTGAATGCTTCAAACGAAGACCCATTGGGTTGGGGTAATCAAATTTCTGATGGCGGCGAAATTACTGCATTATATAGCGTCGAAAAGATAACTCTAATTAGTAGTTGTTATGTCGAGAATAAAGCCAGTAGTGATATTAGTTATTCCGTGTCCGCTGACCTGGGTTATATGATTAATGCCGCGATTGGTGTTGATTTACGTTGGGGGTATATAGCGACTCCATATTACTTGCATTCCAAGGCACCTGTATCAAATTACAGTTACTACAGTTGTTATGGTTGCAGTGTGCTTGATAACTATTTATTTCTAAATTTTAAAGTAAGAGCAATAGCTTATAATGCCTTACTTCAAGGACAGTTTAGAGATAGTAAATGGACCATAGATAGTGAAGATATAGAAAATGTAGTGTTAGAGGCTTCGCTTGGTTGGGTATATAGCCTGAGCCCTGAGTGGAAAATAACATATTCTATAAATTTCAAATCTAGGGAGTTCAAAGGCTCTGAGGTTGAGGATCAGTTGTATGGCGGCTTGTACCTATCAAAAGGCTTTTTAGAGTAGTGTGGAGTTTTATTCTAGATAGTGGTGAAAAATGAATAAATTATAGGATCTTATGCAGGAAATTAAGCGGCTTGAAAATGAGCTGATGGAGGAGATTTAGAAGCAAAAAAATGAGCTTCTTTATCAAATAAGTGGCAAGAAAGTCGCTTTTGAGGCTGAAATTAAGAGAATTCATATATCTCTAGCTACAAAACATTATAGTTATATATTAAATGCACACTGCTTAATGTTCTCACAGCTCCCTTTATCTGGTATTGTTTAATACCTGCAGTTTTCTAGATGTTGTGGTGTCGCTTTATCAGGCTATTTGTTTTATCGTATATGGGACTCCTAAGGCTGCTAGAAAAAATATATTGTAATTGACCGTTACAGTTTGAGTTACCTAAATTCAATCGAAAAGCTAAACTGTATATTTAATGTGGTTATTTCAATGGCGTCATCGCCTATGTGCAAGAAAATATCACTCGAACAGAGTAATACTGGTGCCAAGTAAAGCATGCCAGAAAGCAGTGAAGACTCACACGCATTACCATAAATTTATTGAGTATGGTAATGGCGAAAGTTATAAGAAAGAGCTGTCAGAGATACGTCGAAATTTTTCAGATATCAGTAATTAAAATTTATTTGTTGTTTTTCTAAGGGTAGAAATATTTTATACCCTAAATGAATATAAAAAGTGAGGTGCGATTTTGCAAACAGTTGTTAAAAAATGGTTTCGGGATAAAGAGTCTGGATTCTTAGATAATGGAGGCGGACCAGATATCATGGTGCGTAAAGCAGACTTAACTAATTGTCAGTTTTTGAAAGTAGGTGCAACGGTTGAATTTGAGTGTCATGTAGGTAAGCAAGGTCTTATTGCAAGAAAAGTGAAGCTGTCTCATCAAAAAACTCAAGGTAAACAGGGTGGAGGGAATCGAGGTCCTTCTAAAGAATTCCGTCCTGGTGTTATGACTTGATTTAATCTTTCCGGATGAAGTTAGTTAAGGTTTTACTTGTTGTATAAACAAAGTTTGCAGTGTTGCTTATGCAATAACCTTTTTGTATTAAATATGACTCAGCTACGAATAGTATCCATTGTTTCTATATCAATGATCGGTGTAGCGGAAATAATATCACCTGTTTCACCTGCTAAATAATAATCCAGTTCAACTGGGAAATACTGTCTAACCTGTAATATGTTAGCTGCAGCTTTTGCCGTAGATGTGTTCGCGCTTGTAGATACTATCGTGCCGCCTACCTCGTCACATAAGGCGCTAACGATGGGGTGTTTGCTTACACGTATAGCTACTTTTTTATGTTTTCCGCTAATCCACTCAGGTGTGAGTTCTGATTTATTAACTAACCATGTAGTGGCTGTATTCTGTGCGTTTATTTTTTCTCTATCAGCATCGCTAAGAATCGTGAAGTTTTCAAGTTGGGCAAGCTTGCTAGCTATTAAAATCAAACCTTTTTCAGCTGGGCGGCGCTTTAAGTGAAGTAGTTTAGAAACAGCAGATTCAGATAGAGGTAAACAGCCTAGGCCAAAAACTGATTCGGTTGGATATGCGATAACACCTTGATTTTTTATTGCTTTAGCGGCGGCTCTAATTTGAAAGCGAGAAGGAGTCATAACTTATTTTACAATAATTCGTCTATTTAGAACGCTAAACTTCTAAGCTATTGAAGCTTAGCGCTTTTCGTTAATCATCTTTCTTTTTAGCTGCTTTCTTAGTTGCTGCTTTTTTCTTCGGTGCGGTTTTCTTTTTAGCTGACTTCTTTTTCGGTGTCACTTTCTTTTTAGCTGCCTTTTTCTTCACAGTTTTCTTCTTTGCGACTTTCTTTTTAGCTGCGACTTTTTTCTTTTTGCCTTTACGCTCTGGCGCAGCTTCAATTAAAGCTTCGCATTCGGCAAGTGTCAAACTTTCTGGCTCTCGATCTTTCGGTATTTTGGCGTTTTTGTTTCCATCGGTAATATAGGGGCCGTAACGCCCGTTAAGTACCTGGATTTCTGAGTCATCAAACGTTTTAATATATTTATTGGCTTCGAATTCTTTTTTCTCTTTGACCAGTATCATTGCTGTTTCAAAATCGATGTTGTAAGGGTCTATGCCCTTTTCCTGAAACTCTTTACGAATAGATACAAAGAATTTACCGAATTTAACATAGGGGCCAAAGCGACCAACATTGGAAGAAACTTCTTCGCCTTCATCTGTTGTCCCCAATACGCGCGGTAAAACAAACAGGTCATAAACATTATCCATGTTTATGTCGATCATTTTTTGCCCTGGTTTCAAGCTGGCAAATAGAGGTTTTTCTTCATCGTCTTTATCGCCAATTTGAGCGAATGCACCGTATGGTCCCATGCGAACAGTGATGGGTTTTCCGGATGCTTTATCTATTCCGACATCACGACTTTGTGCAACATCTGCGCGACTGACGTTTTCGTCTATGTCTTCAACTTTTTTAATAAATGGAGTCCAGAAATTTTCCATTAATGGAATCCAGTCTCCTTCACCTCGGGAGATGGCATCTAGTTGATCTTCTAAGCGTGCAGTAAAATCATAGTCAACATAGGTTGCGAAATATTGGGATAAGAATCCGCTTACAATGCGGCCCATATCAGTAGGTGTGAAACGACGGCTTTCTATTTCTACGTATTCACGATTTTGTAACGTTGAAATGATGCTTGCGTAAGTCGAGGGGCGACCAATGCCATGCTCTTCTAATGCTTTAACCAGGCTTGCTTCAGAGAAGCGCGGTGGTGGGTCTGTAAAGTGCTGGTCTGTTACGATGTTGAGTAGTTTTAGTTCTTCGCCTTCTTCAAGCGGAGGTAAAAGTTTTTCATCATCAGTTGTATTTTTCTCTTCACCATCTTCTTTGGCTGTTTCTTTTTCATCATCCTGACCTTCCATATACACAGCCATAAATCCTGGGTGTTTAATGGTAGAGCCATTGGCGCGGAACATGTTGCCATCACCGCATTGTAAATCGACTGCAACGGTATCTAATGTTGCATGAATCATTTGGCAAGCAACTGTACGTTTCCAGATTAACTCGTATAGCTTGTGTTGGTCTGGCGTTAAGTGACTCTTGATTTTTTCAGGGGTATGAAATGCAGACGTTGGTCTACAAGCCTCATGCGCCTCTTGTGCATTCTTTGATTTGTTTTTAAATACGCGAGCTTCTTCAGGAAGGTTTTCTTTGCCGTAACGTTCGCTAATTAAATCCCGTAATTCAGCTAATGAATCTTGAGAAAGCATTAGTGAATCGGTACGCATGTAAGTGATAAGGCCTACGGTTTCGCCGCCAATGTCGATGCCTTCATATAATTGCTGCGCGATACGCATGGTGCGCTGCGTAGTGAAGCGTAATTTTCTGGCGGATTCCTGTTGCAGTGTAGAAGTCGTAAAAGGAGCGGATGGATTACGCTTGCGTTGCTTCTTTTCTACTTTGTTAACAACCAGTTTGCCATTGGCTGCTTTATTTAACGTGCTTTCGGCCTCGGCTGCTAGTTCGCTATTGTTAATAGTAAACTGTTCAACTTTTTCGTTTTTATAAAGGCGCAGTTTACTATTGATAGCCTTGCCGGCCTTTTCGATATTGGCTTCAATGGACCAGTATTCTTTTGGATCAAATGCTTCAATAGCTTCTTCGCGTGAAACAATCATTCGTAGAGCGGGACTTTGCACGCGGCCTGCAGATAATCCACGTTGTACTTTTTTCCATAGTAATGGAGATAAGTTAAAGCCAACCAGATAGTCAAGTGCACGACGTGCTTGCTGTGCGTTCACCATTGGCATAGAAAGTTCGCGAGGTGAATCGACCGCTTCTTTTAGTGCACGTTTGGTGATCTCGTTGAATGCTATGCGGTGTACAGTTTTATTTTCTAGGTAGCCATCTTCTTTAAGTAGCTCATACAAGTGCCATGAAATGGCTTCTCCCTCGCGGTCCAAATCGGTCGCGAGATACAGAGTGTCTGCTTTATTGAGTGCCTTTTTAATGGCGTTGACATGCTTTTCATTTTTTTCGATGAGTTGATATTTCATCGCAAAACCATGATCGGGATCGATGGCGCCAGTTTTAGGAATCAAGTCACGTACGTGACCATATGATGCGAGTACTTCAAAACCCTTGCCCAAATATTTCTTAATCGTTTTGGCTTTAGCGGGTGACTCTACAATTAGCAGGCTATTACTCATGTATTAACTTTTGCTCGTAAACAATTTTTATTGTTGTTGTATTTGTGTTTTGAGTGAATCAATTATTGCATATAGCTTAAATTGTCATCGAACACCATGTTTTCCATCCATGCGTAGGCTGTTTCTTCACCTGGTTGGCTGTATAAAACGATCATGACTATCCACTTAAGCTGTTCTAGTCCCAGCTCTACATCCAGTGCGGTTACGCGATCTAAGATAATTTCACGACTAGAGGGGCTGATAACTTGGTTTTGTTCTAGGTGCATTAAAAAGCTAATGCACTCAGGATCTAAAATAAATTTTTCAAGAGTGCTATAAATTCTTACTGATTTTGTATTAACGATCTGTTCGTCGTTAGTATTATCCAATTTTACTGAATGGATTTCGGCGAGATCTTCTAACCAGTCAAAAGCTGAAATAATTTCATTAGGGGGGAAACCCAGGTCTTCTAAGCGGTCGAACATGTGCTCGTGTTCGCTATCTGGGTATACCATGTTTTCACCTGCAATGATGTTTTCAAATAAATACATCAAAACATCAACGACATTTTGTTTCATATAACTCTCTTAAACCTATTCTTTTTACACGTGTATCTATAAATATGTGCACTAACTCTACTGCAAGCTCGAACCTATTAATGGGTGTTATTTGCGCTGGAAGTGCGTGAATAACGCCCATTCTGCGAAACAACGTGGCCCTGTAGCTCCAAAATTAATAGCATGGAGGCCACTTCCGATACGTCAAGATTACTGCGTTCTACTAGTTCGTCAATAGCTACCGGCTCATATTCCATGTGTTTTAGCAGTAATTGGTAGCTGGAATCAAGTTCAATATGTGATTCGTCATTCGTCATTTGCTCATTTTCTGCTGGGCTAGTATGGCGAATTGAATTGGAATTTACTAGTGGTAACAATTCTTCGAGTATATCTGAGGCTGCTTCCACTAACTTTGCACCTGATTTAATAAGACTATGGCAACCTTTAGATAATGGGTTATGAATAGAGCCAGGAATAGCAAAAACTTCACGGCCTTGTTCCATTGCATGTCGGCTAGTAATCAGCGAACCACTTTTTATAGCCGCCTCTACGACTAATGTACCAATGCTTAAGCCACTGATAATTCTATTGCGGCGAGGAAATAGTCCCTTATGCGGCTCAGTACCCACGGGAGATTCGCTAATGATACATCCGTTTTGCGAGATGCTTTGTGCTAATGAGGTGTTTTGTTTGGGGTAAATGCTATGTAGGCCGTTTGCAACAACCGCCACGGTTCCGGCTACTCCTTTAAGTGCGCCTTTGTGGCTGGCAGAGTCTATGCCGTAGGCGAGGCCGCTGGTAATGGTAAGGCCTGCGTTGGATAAATGTTGTGCAAAGTCTTCTGCGATTTGTTTGCCGCTCGCGCTAGGTGAGCGACTACCAACGATGGCAAGTTGAGGCTGCTGCAGATAATCTGCATCACCTATATAAAAGAGTGCGTAGGCGGGGTCACTAATTTCGAGTAGCTTTTGAGGGTACGCGGGGTCGTCATAAAATAGAATGCCATGACCTTCATTTTCTAACCAGGCGAGGTCTCGCTCCACATCTGCCGCATCGATATTTTTAAGTCGGTCGATTTGTTCGTCACTTAAGCCGGCATTTTGTAACTGCTGAGATGTAACGTTGAAAATATTAGGTGTTGAGCTGAATGACTCGAGCAGATTGAATAGTGTGTTGGGCGGCAAGTTGCTGCGAATCAGGCTTAGTCGACTGTGAAGTTCTTCCGATGAATACGATTCCATTATAGTTTCCATGTTCTATTAATGTCTTGAGTTAAGGTCGCTAGTTTAAAAGCACTGAATTTGGAAATGCAAATAAAATTATAGGTAGGGTGGGAAGACAGGCATGTAAAAGGCGGATGCATAAAAAAAGCTGACCCTAATAATTAGGAGTCAGCTTTAAATGTGCTGCTTTGTTTAAGTTGTTGGCTCAGGTTTATCTGGGCTTTTCAACCTTGTCGCCCTTTCTAATGGAGCGCGTTGATTTGAGTACTAGTGCGTAACTTACTTTATCGAATACTTTAAATAGCATCATAATGCCGCTACGCTCATCTGGTAACAGTATGTCTAGCTTAGTAGCATCACCACGTTTTATGCTAGAGCGATCGAGGAACCGGTCATGGGTATAACTACCGGCCTGATATGAGGCTAGTAAGTGCCCAACTTCCATCTTGTCATTGCTGCCACGGTTGATAACCGCTATCTGATATTTCGCTATAGCAGAAATGGCATCAAATAATGAAATAACCGTACCTTGTACAAAGTCCTCTGGTAGGCGAGGGAAGTATTGTTGGTCGATTGCGCTCTTATCTGTTGGTAGTAGTCGATCGCCAACAAGAACTTCACGAGATGTCTTCAATAGTAAGCCAGTAGAAGGATTACCGTATTTGATAATGCGCGCTTCCCCGGCAAAAATTACTTCATGGCCTAGCAATTCATCGGTTTCAGGGTCTGCCAGACGATTTCCCCTACGGAAAATGCTATATCGGATACGTTCTTTATCGAGCTCACCACGAATATAAATTTTGTTATTGGCCCCCATTATAAGATGCGCATCATCACTGCCTACTATATAAGGAGCATCTGCCCATTCCTTGGCGGTAACAATTCTTGGTCTGGTTAGGAATTGGCGAACCGCATCACCTGGAATGCTAGGTATCGCTTCGTTAAGGCTCTGGCGATGAATGCTTGGGCTTAACTTAACAACCTTGTCACCAACTTGACGTCTCATTACGCCATCTTCAGCACGTGCAAGCTGAATTTGTGGTCGCCCGTCAACATAAATCAGCATTAAGATATCGCCGGGGAAAATTAAATGCGGATTGGCGACTTGTGGGTTACGCTGCCAGATTTCAGGCCAGTACCAGGGGTCTTTTAAGAAAAGGCTGGCAATATCCCAAAGCGTATCCCCCTTTTTCACGGTATACTCACGCGGGTGATCAGCGGTTAGCTGGATGTTCTGGGAGCTTACAGACTGTGGCGTGTAGTTGATGCTTTGCTGAACTACAGGCTCAATACTGCCGGCTTGAGGCTCAAAAACTTGGGCCTCTGCTGTTGTTTCGTCTGGTTTGGGCGTTGTGCTAGAGCAGCCTGATAAAATTACGGCTGATATAGTTAACAGTGCAATCTGTCCAAAACTGAACTTGAGTGCTTTGATTTCCAAGGTATGAATCCCCATATTTATCCGTGGTTTCAAGAGTTTAGCTGATAAACTTGAATTAATGAAGTAAGTTTGGCTAGTAATTGATAATAGCTAATAATTTATCAATTTGGTGGTAAGGCTTCACAAATATTGTAGATATATAGAATGAAAGGTAGAGATTATGCCTCTGTTAGATATTTTAAAGTTTCCTGATGAGCGATTACGCACCAAGGCTAAGCCTGTAGATGCGGTAACAGATGAAACGCGGCAACTGGTGGATGACATGTTTGAAACCATGTATGCAGCCCCCGGGATTGGCTTAGCGGCGACACAAATTAATGTGCATCAACGCATTATCGTGATTGATATATCAAGAGAAAAAGATCAGCCACTGTGCCTGATCAACCCCGTGATTCTTGCTAAAGAAGGCATAGAACATCACGAAGAAGGTTGTTTGTCAGTGCCTGGGGTTTATGAAAACGTTGAGCGAGCAGACCGTATTAAGGTTGAGGCGCTGGATAGAGACGGTAAAAAAGTTAAATTTGATGCGGATGAACTATTGGCAGTGTGTATTCAGCATGAGATTGATCATCTGAACGGAAAATTGTTTGTAGACTACTTATCGGCGATGAAACGTAATCGCATAAAAAAGAAGCTAGAAAAACAACTTAAAGCGGATGTTATGTAGTGAGCGAGCAACCTTTAAAGATTATTTTTGCAGGCACCCCCGATTTCTCGGTACCGCCCCTACAGGCGTTAATCGACTCTCCTCATGAGGTGGTGGCGGTATATACGCAGCCTGATCGTCCAGCCGGTCGAGGTCGAAAATTGACGCCAGGCCCGGTAAAAGCTTGTGCATTGGAGCATGGCATCCCCGTTTATCAGCCCGAAAAGTTAAGGCAGGCTGAAGACCAGCAGCCGTTAATTGATTTACAGGCAGATTTAATGGTGGTTGTGGCATACGGTATTATTTTGCCTAAAGTCATATTGGATGCGCCTCGTTTGGGGTGCTTCAATATACATGCCTCATTGTTACCTCGTTGGCGTGGTGCTGCACCAATCCAGCGATCTATTCTCGCGGGTGATGAGGAAACGGGAATTACCATAATGCAAATGGATGTTGGTTTGGATACCGGCGATATGCTGTTGAAAAAGGTCTGCTCTATTGCTGATGATGATACGGGCTCAAGCCTGCATGATCGTTTATCAATAATGGGTGCGGAAGCGTTAATGGAAATATTACCAGCTATTGCTAATGGAACGCTACAGCCAGAAAAGCAGGATGACAGCTTGGCTAATTATGCCGAAAAGCTGCAAAAGGCTGAGGCTATCATTAATTGGACAAAGCCAGCGAGTGATATTAAGGCGCAAGTAAATGCCTTTAATGCCTGGCCCGTTGCACAGACACCGATTGACCTAAAGCAAGATGGTAATCCTCAAATGATGCGCATCTGGCAAGCGCAATTAGCGGATGGTGTCGTTGGTGCTGAGCCTCCAGGCAAGGTGCTTAATTGTAATAAGCAGGGCATAGACGTGGCGACGGGTGATGGTGTGCTGCGCTTAATGAAAATACAAATGCCAGGGAAAAAACCTATGGACGTGCCTGCATTTGTTAATGCAAATGATATTACGGGTATGCAGTTAGGCTAACAATATGTGCTTGGATAATTCTCTAAAAGTAATTCATGTCAAAAAATAAAAAATCACCATCTAAAACTGTCGACACTTCACAGCAATCTCGCAAAGTGGCGTTAAGTATGTTGCTGGCAGTTCTAAAAGAAGGTCAGTCTTTAAGTATGTTGAATCACCTTGGTGAACACTTGTTGCCTCGAGATGCTGGGTTTGCACGAATGATTAGTTTTGGCGTGCTGCGTTTCTATCAACAGCTAGAGGCGCAGCTTAAACCATTGATGAAAAAATCGCTGAAAGCAAAAGACCTGGATGTGCAGTTGGTAATGTTGATGGCACTGTATCAAATTCAGTTTATGCGCGTACCTGATTATGCTGTAGTTGATGGCGCTGTTAAATATATTCGCAAGTCAAAAAAACAGTGGGCGGCAAGTATGGTTAATGCCGTGTTACGTAACTTTATTCGTCAGCAGGAAGCAGCTGCGGAGCGTGAGTCAGACAGTGTAGAGAGTAAAAAAGTACAGCAGACAGAGGAGGCTAAATACTCGCATCCACAGTGGATTATTGATCGATTGAAAAATGAGTGGCCGGATAGCTGGCGTGAAATTTTACTAGCCAACAATCAACAGGCGCCAATGACTTTACGTATTAATCAGTTAAAGAAGTCGGTGGATGAATATAGTGAGATATTAAGTGGCTGTGAGATAGGTTCGGCAAAGCTGGATGATATGCCTGCGGCACTAATACTGGACGAGCCAAAAGACGTAAAGCAGCTGCCTGGCTTTGAAGAGGGCTGGTTTTCGGTGCAGGATGCGGGTGCGCAATTGGCCGCACAGATTTTACAGCCTGAAGCGGATGATCGTATTTTAGATGCTTGCGCTGCGCCGGGGGGGAAAACGGCTCATATGTTTGAGCTTCAGCCGAGTATTCAAGTAACGGCACTAGATATTTCGGAAAGTCGGTTAGAGAGAGTGCAGGAAAACTGCCAACGATTAGGTTTTGCACCCGAGTTAGTTGCTGCAGATGCAATTGCTACGGAAGAATGGTGGAGTGGTGAGCTGTACGATAAAATTTTATTGGATGTGCCGTGTTCTGCAAGCGGTGTGATTAGGCGACATCCTGATATTAAGCACTTACGTAGAGAAGAAGATATAGAGGTTTTGCAGCAAACACAACGTGAAATCTTAGTAAAAAACTGGTCCTTACTAAAACCCGGTGGGCGACTACTGTATGCAACTTGTTCGTTGTTTAAAGACGAAAATGAAAAGCAGATAGAGTGGTTTTTAGATAGGTGTAAGGATGCAAGTTTAGTCGGAATGTCGCTGCTAAGCGAAGCAACGTTGGATGTGAAATCATCTGTCGCCACTGTCGGTATTCAGTTGTTTCCAACGAAACAGACGAATGATGGTTTTTATTATGCATTACTACAAAAAAGCGCTGAATAAGCGTAAACTTCGCGACATAGTTAACCCACAGTATTCGATATGAAAATTCTCATTTTAGGTGCCGGTCAGGTAGGCTCTTCCGTAGCCTCTAATCTGTCATCTGAATCCAATGATATTACACTGGTAGATCATAGGCCTGAAGTGCTGAACGAGCTACGCGATCGACTGGACATACAAACAGTCGTCGGTAATGCTGCGCACCCCAATATATTGGAGCAAGCGGGTATTGACGACGCCGATATGCTGATTGCTGTAACCAACAGTGATGAAGTTAATATGACTGCCTGCCAGGTAGCTTGGTCATTGCATCACACCCCTACAAAAATCGCCCGTATTCGTTCTGCTGAATATTTAAAGCACAGTGAATTATTTCGCGGCAATGCGATTCCTGTAGACGTTATCATCAGCCCAGAAGAAATTGTTACGAACTACATATTTAATATTATTGAATACCCTGGTGCGCTTCAGGTACTCGATTTTGCAGATGGTCGTGTCGTGTTGGTTGGCTTACGTGCATATTATGGTGGTCCATTAGTTGGGCATCAACTCAGTGAATTGCCTAAACATACACCTGGAACAGACACGCGGGTAGCGGCAATTTATCGTCGCGGTCGTGCAATCATTCCTATGGGGCACACGGTCATAGAAGCCGGTGATGAGGTCTTCTTTATAGCGGCGCGAGAAGATATACGCGTTGTGATTCGAGAAATGCGTAAATTAGATAAGCGCAACAAACGAATTATCATTGCGGGTGGAGGTAATATTGGTAAGCGACTCGCCGAGCGTTTAGAAAAACGCCATCAGGTAAAGATTGTTGAGCGTGACCCAGCACGTGCTAACGAGTTATCGCAAACATTAAATAACTCGGTAGTTCTTTTGGGAGACTCGGCTGATGAAGAGTTATTGCTAGAAGAAAACATAGATAGCATGGATGTTTTTTGCTCTGTTACTAATGACGACGAAGCGAATATTTTATCGGCTATGTTGGCAAAGCGTTTAGGTACGCGAAAAACAATGTCATTAATTAATCGACCTGCCTATGTAGACTTAATGGAAAATCAGGAGGCAATTGATGTTGCTATCTCACCTGAGCAAGTGACTATTGGAGCTTTGCTTACGCATGTGCGACGAGGTGATATTGTCGCAGTTCATTCGTTGCGTCGAGGTGCAGCAGAAGCAATTGAAGTAATTGCGCATGGCGACATCAAAAACTCGAAAGTTATTGGACGAAAGATTGAAGAAATTATATTGCCTGAAGGAACAACTATAGGTGCAATAGTTCGTGGAGAAGAAGTTATTATTGCGCACCACGATACAATTATTCAATCGGAAGACCATGTAGTACTATTTTTGATTGATAAGAAAAAGATTCACGATGTAGAACGCTTGTTTCAAGTGGGCATAACTTTCATTTAAGGCATACTCTTTGCACTTCACTGTCATTCAACGCATCACCGGTATTTTGTTAATGCTTTTTAGCTTTACATTATTGCCGCCCATGATGATCGACTTGATATATCAAGAACATACATTTGATTCATTTTTTACTTCGTATTTAATGTTATTAGGTGCAGGCATAGTACTTTGGCTGCCAGTAAAAAACATTAAACAAGATCTACGATTACGTGATGGTTTTATCGTTGTCGTAATGTTCTGGTTTGTATTAAGTGCATCAGGCGCATTACCTCTTATATTAAGTGAACAATTAGATATATCAATTACTGATGCGTTTTTTGAATCTGTATCAGGATTAACAACGACGGGTGCAACTGTATTAACAGAGCTTGATACTTTGCCGCATGCGATCTTGTTTTATAGGCAAGAGTTACAGTGGTTAGGCGGCATGGGTATTATCGTTTTAGCGGTAGCTGTTTTGCCTATGTTAGGTATAGGTGGTATGCAGTTATATAAAGCAGAAACACCTGGTCCAATTAAGGATAATAAATTAACTCCTCGAATTACTGAAACTGCAAAAGCGCTTTGGTATATATACTTAAGTTTAACGATAAGTTGTGCGGCAGCCTATTGGTTTGCTGGAATGAGCTTGTTTGATGCTATTTCACACAGTTTTTCTACTGTAGCTATTGGCGGCTTCTCTACGCATGATGAGAGTATTGGCTATTTTGATAATGCTGCTATAGATATGGTGGCGATAGTGTTTATGTTTTTAGGCGGCGTAAACTTTGCATTGCATTTCGTGGCCTTCAGAAGTTGGAAAATAAAAACGTACTTAAGAGATACCGAGTTTAAGGTATATTTTACTGTTTTATTTATCGTTTCAGTCATAACCGTCCCTTATCTATATTTCTCACATGCAACAGAGAGTTTTGGTGAAGCGTTGTTGCAAGGTGTGTTTCATGTGGTGTCTATAGGTACGACAACAGGGTTTTCAGCTTCTGAATATTATTTGTGGCCAAGTTTCTTGCCAGTATTGTTATTATTTACTAGTTTTATCGGTGGCTGCGCGGGGTCTACCGGTGGTGGAATGAAAGTCATACGTGTCATTTTATTATTGAAGCAAGGTATGCGAGAGATGACGCGCCTAATCCATCCTAATGCAATAGTGACTGTAAAAATAGGCAAGAAGCCGGTTGCGGATAGCATAATAGATGCAGTATGGGGTTTCTTTGCAATCTATGTGGCGGTATTTATTATTATGATGCTGTTACTAATGGCGAGTGGTTTAGATCAGATAACATCATTCTCCGCAGTAACAGCTACGCTAAATAATTTAGGGCCAGGTTTGGGTGACGTTGCAGAGAACTATGCTGGTATTAATGATTTTTCAAAATGGGTTTTAAGTTTCGGAATGATTCTAGGTCGACTGGAAATATTCACTTTGCTTGTATTGTTGACGCCTGCTTTCTGGAGAAAGTAATGGCAGATTGGAATCAGATTTATCAAGAAAAAACAGTTGAAAAAAGTACACCAGCACAAGTGCTTTTGGATAACCGGCATTTATTGCCGTTAAGTGGTAAAGCGCTGGATTATGCAAGTGGCTTGTCCGGGAATGGCGTGTTTTTAGCTCAGCAAGGATTTGATGTTACCGCTTGGGATTTGTCAGATATTGCGGTTGATAAAATAAATGCTTTTTCAAATGAAAATAAACTATCTCTATCTGCGAAAAAAGTAGATTTAGAAAGCGGTATAGAGATAGGGCAGGGTGAGTTTGATGTTGTTGTGGTGTCGTTTTTTTTACATCGAGAATCGCTGCCTTTGTTATATAAATTATTAAAGCCATCTGGATTGTTGTTCTACCAGACGTTTAGTGGTGAGCAGCTAAATGGTGTCGGGCCGTCAAGAAGTGCGTTCAGATTACGCAGAGGTGAATTGCTAGAGGTGTTTTCTAATATGAAATTATTGTCATATCGTGAAGACTGTGTTTATCCAGAAAGTAATAATGTAATTTCTGATCAGGCTTTTTTCGTGGCACAAAAATGACAAATAAATCAATAGAAAGTGAGGCAGGTAAGAGTGCTCTGCTTTACGATACAAATTTCAAGCTAAGTTATTTAAGGCCAATTTACTGGTCAACGTGGCTAGGTGTTGTCAGCTTGTGGTTGGTCACATTTATGCCGCCATCATGGCAAGATGGTTTAGCAAATAAGCTGGGTGATTTAGTCAGGAATGTGAATGCTAAGCGTCGGCGTATAGCGCGTAAAAATATTGAATTATGTTTTCCGGAAATGACTAAAGAAGAAAAAAAAGAATTCCTTCGCACAAATTTCAGGCATCAGGCGCGTAGTATTCTATCTTATGGTTTAATTTGGTGGGCCTCCAGAACTGTTTTAGAAAAGCGTATAGTCATAAAGGGTCAGGAGAATATAGAAAAATCACGTAGTAATAATCGCGGTGTTATATTTATGGCAGCTCACAGCTTGGGTCTCGAAGCCGCTGTATCTGCTACAACAATGCGTTATCCCTTGAGTGGTCCGTTTAATCCTATGAAAAACAAATTGGTAGATTGGTTTGTGGCTAAAGGTAGAAAGCGTCATGGAACATTTATTTACACGCGAAAAGCTGGTCTGCGACCGATTATAAAAGATGTACGAGCAGGTTGTACTATGTTTTATTTGCCTGATGAAGATCTAGGTAAAGACAGATCAATCTTCGTGCCGTTTTTTGGTATTGAAAAAGCAACGGTTCCAGTTTTGGGTCGACTATCTAAATCATGTGACGCAGATGTGTTGCCAACGATTGCATGTTATGACGAGGCAACTCATCGTTATATCGTGCATATTCTACCAGCATTAAAAAACTTTCCGTGTGGGGATGATTATGAAAACTCATTAGTCATGAATCAGGCGCTTGAGGATATAATTCGAATTTGCCCATCTCAGTATTTCTGGATAATGAAGTTATTTAAAACGCGGCCAGGCAATGAAGCAAAGATATATTGATTGTTGATTTTAAGAATTGTTTAGGAAAGATCTGTCCGATGGTTTCTGATGGAGTGCTCAATTTCTAGTATAGCTAGACAGTTATAGGTCTCTACTAGATCGTTGTTTTTTAGATGGGTATCAATTTTTTTGGCCATTTCTGTGATTTCTGGAAAGCCGAGGCTGCCACCAATGCCTTTTAGTTTGTGGAGCATATCGAATGCCTTATCTAACTCGTTTGCTTGTATAAATGATTTTAAATCTCTGAGATGCGTGGGTACTTGTTTTCTATATTTTTCTTTTAAGTCAGATATATCATCAATTTCATGCTTTTCAATTGGCGTTATAGATGCAGCCTTGCTATCGAGTTGAGCCTTGCTGTTTTCTTTTATTTCACAGGTTGATGAAAGTGGCATGTATTCTTGAATGCATCGTATTAATTTGTTTATAACGATGGGTTTAGTAAGTGCTTCTGTAAAGCCAAGTTTTATAAATTCATCGGTATGTTCTGTCAGTGCATCAGCGGTTAGTGCAAATACAGGTTTTGTGTAATTAGCGTGTCTCAATTTTTTTATGGCTTCTTTGCCATCCATTATGGGCATTTGTATATCCATAAGTATAACGTCGTAATTATTTTTGAGAGCGAGATCGATGCCTATTTCTCCATTGTCTGCGGTATCAATATCAATGCCATAATCCTCAAGATAGGCCTTCACGAGTTGTTGAATTTCAAAAGTATCTTCTACTAATAATAATTTTCCAGAGAGCGAAATGTCAGTAACGGGCTTTTCATATTCAGAAATTTCGAGGTCTTTGTTGGATAGTTGGGTAATCATTTTAGCGCCTTCAATATAGCCGGATTTAATCGTACAGGTAAAGCGGCTGCCAACGCCTTCTACGCTTTGTACTGTAATGTCTCCCTGCATCAATTCAGCAAGTCGCTTTGATATAGTTAAACCTAGGCCTGTGCCAC
>Ga0316204_10003287_pt1 | contig 32949 bp, 31 predicted proteins | sample 6monrhotite_MG_2_FD_205661 | JGI IMG/M metagenome (GOLD analysis project Ga0316204, IMG submission 205661) | Microbial mat bacterial communities from mineral coupon in-situ incubated in ocean water Damariscotta River, Maine, United States -... | ecosystem: Environmental > Aquatic > Marine >... | reverse complement strand
TCGGTCTGTTTCATGAATTTTTAGGGGATGACTCAGTGGATATGTATGGCGTAGAGCCAGCAGGTCTGGGTCTTGAAACCGGTCAGCACGCAGCCCCTTTGTGTAAAGGAAAACCAGGCGTTTTTCATGGCAATCGTACTTATTTAATGCAAGATGAAAATGGCCAGATTCAAGGTACACACTCTATTTCGGCTGGTTTAGATTATCCTGGTGTTGGGCCTGAGCATGCTTGGCTAAAAGATGTTGGTCGTGTGAACTATGTTGCGATCAATGATGAAGAGGCGTTACAAGGCTTTAGAGACTTAACTCGCTTTGAAGGGATTATTCCTGCGTTAGAGTCGAGCCATGCCTTAGCCTACGCAACTAAATTGGCACCAACGATGGATAAAGACAAGATGTTGATTGTCAATCTATCGGGTCGTGGTGACAAAGATATGAATACCATTGCACAAATTGAAGGGATTGAGTTTTAGACAAACTCATTGTGGACAGTAGAATTATGAGCAGATTACAAACTAAATTAGTTTCGTTAAAAGCCGCAGGTAAAACGGCATTGATTCCCTATATTACAGCGGGAGACCCTAATCCAAAAGCCACGGTAGATTTAATGCATTTATTGGTTGAAAAAGGGGCCGATGTGATTGAATTGGGTGTGCCTTTTTCTGATCCGATGGCCGATGGACCTGTTATTCAAAAAGCCGTTGAGCGCGCTTTGGTTCATAATGTAAGCTTAGATGATGTTTTAGAATATGTACGCGTCTTTCGCGAGAAAGACCCGCAAACCCCTGTTGTTTTAATGGGCTATTTGAACCCGATTGAAGCACAGGGCTATGAGGCTTTTGCTAATGCCGCGAGCTCAGTTGGTGTGGATGCTGTTTTAACGGTTGATATGCCACCAGAGGAGTCTGCGGGCTATTTGGAAGCGTTACGATCAGCGGGTTTAGATCGTGTATTTTTAGTCTCTCCAACCACACCTGAAGGCCGTCTTGCTGCCGTTAATGAAAAAGGCAGCGGTTTTGTCTACTACGTGTCTTTAAAAGGTGTAACGGGTTCAAAAGAGCTGGATGTGGATGATGTAACGCAAAATATGAATCGTTTGAGAAAGACCTTAACAATGCCGATAGGCATAGGTTTTGGTATTAAAGACGGTCAAGCGGCCTTTGAAATGGCTAAGATTGGTGATGCCGTGATTGTGGGGTCGGCTTTGGTTAAATTAATTGAAGCGAATGAATCTAAAGGCAGTTATGATATTCACCTTGCGGTTGGTGAAAAAATGACAGAATTCCGCGATGCTTTAGACAGAGCAGACGCACTAAAAGGTCAGGAGACAATATGAGCTGGTTTGAAAAGATTTTACCTAATATTAAGCAGGTTACTGAACGCAAAAAGTCCATCCCTGAAGGTTTGTGGGCTAAGTGCCCAAAGTGTGAAAGTACGTTGTACCGTTCAGAAGTGGTGCGTAATTTAGATGTTTGTCCAAAATGTGATCATCATATGAGATTAGGTGGCCGTGCACGTATAGAAGCATTTTTAGATACTGATAGCTTTGAAGAAATTTCAGCCAATATCTCTCCTGTCGATGCACTTAAATTCAAAGACATTAAAAAATACAAAGACCGTATCTCTTCGGCTCAAAAAGTAACAGGCGAAAAAGACGCTTTGATTACTGGCGTAGGAACCATTAATGATTTAGAAGTGGTTGTGGCTGCTTTTGAGTTTAAGTTTATGGGTGGTTCTATGGGGTCGGTTGTGGGTGAAAAGTTTGTCCGCTCTGTGAATGAAGCCATAGAGCGTCAATGTCCATTAATCTGTTTCTCAGCCAGTGGCGGTGCTCGAATGCAAGAAGCACTCTTCTCGTTGATGCAGATGGCTAAAACGAGTGCGGCATTAGGTCGTTTACGTGCGAAAGGTTTGCCTTATATTTCGGTTTTAACCGATCCAACGATGGGTGGGGTTTCAGCGAGTTTTGCGATGTTGGGCGATTTAAATGTGGCCGAACCTAAAGCCTTAATTGGTTTTGCTGGACCGCGTGTCATTGAACAAACCGTTCGTGAAACGCTTCCTGAAGGCTTTCAGCGCAGTGAGTTTTTATTAGAGCATGGTGCGATTGATCAAATTATTCATCGACACGATTTAACAAATGAGCTGTCTGCTATTTGTAAAATGTTAATGAATAAGTCAGCCTAATTTATTAATTTAAAGCCATTTGATGCCTTATTTTGATTGCATAATGCCTTGGGCGTTATGAATTGAAATAAGCTAGATAAAAGATTACAAAGCCGTATGACGATTCCAAATGCTCAGTCCAGCTTAGACAGTTGGATTGATTGGTTACTCCACTTGCACGCTGTTGAAATTGATTTGGGACTTGAGCGTGTTCGCCAAGTTGCAGAGTCAATGAAGATCACTCGCCCAGCGCCCTTGGTGATCAGTGTGGCGGGTACCAATGGCAAAGGCTCCAGTGTCGCCATGCTTGTCGCCATTCTTAAAGCGGCTGGTTACAATGTCGGTGCTTATACCTCTCCACATATTCAGTTTTTTAACGAGCGCATTCAAATTAATGGTCGTCCAGTGGATGACCGTTTGATTGTCGATGCTTTTACGCTGATTGAATCTGCCCGCCAGCAAACCAAGTTAACCTATTTTGAATTTTCTACTTTAGCGGCCTTAGCGATCTTTAATCAGTCTGACTTGGATGTTGTGGTGCTTGAGGTAGGCTTAGGTGGTCGTTTAGATGCGGTCAATGTTGTGGATGCTGATGTTGCATTGATTACGGCCATTGATATTGATCATATTGAGTGGTTAGGTGATGATCGAAGCGTGATTGCCACAGAGAAAGCGGGCATTATGCGTAGTGGTAAGTCGGCGATCTGTTCAGACGGTGCGCCACCAGAAAGTTTACAAGCTTATGCGGATCATCACTCGGTGCCATTAACACAGTTTAAACGTGATTTTGACTTGAAGAAAACTGAGCATGACTGGTCCTTTTGTTATGCTGATAAAGCGGAATTTTCGGCCGCTAACGACTGGTTAAAGGTTTTGCCTATGCCTGCGCTTAAAGGCGAGTTTCAGTTACAGAATGCAGCCGGTGTGATTGCCACGTTGTTAACCTTAAAAGACCAGCTAAATATTAGTCAATCAGCGGTTTATACAGGTTTGAAGCAGGCAAGACACCCAGGGCGTTTGGAATCTTTTCAGATTAACGATCAGCACTGGTTGGTGGATGTGGCACACAATCCTCAATCCGCTAAAGCACTGGCAGAATATCTTGCTGAACAATCCGTTGGTGAGCAGGAACCGGGGTACACAGCGATCTTTTCGGTGCTGAACGATAAGGACTCTTTGCCGATGGTTCAGAATGTTGCGCCGTTTGTAAAGAGCTGGTTGATCGCTGATTTGGCGATTCCTCGTGCGACTCCTGTTGCTCAGTTACACGCTTTATTGGTTCAAGCGGGTGTTCAACCGGAAAATATACAGATTAAATCGTCCGTTGAAGAAGCGGTAGGGTTTGCTGTTGATCAACCAGGTGAAAAAATGCTGGTGTGGGGTTCTTTTTTTACCGTAGCGCAGGTTTATGAAAGCTTTGACTCGTTAGAGTATGATATGAGTAAAGCACATGGATGAAGTCAGTAAGTATCGGTTAACAGGGGCTTTTATTTGGCTGGGTTTATTGGTTGTTATTGTGCCTATCTGGTTTAGTCAGCCTGTTGGGTTTAAACCTGAGGGCTATCAGGTTGTTCAGCAGACAGCAGAAAGACCTCTAGTTGAACATGCTTACGTTCTACCAGGCAAAGCCAGTCAGCCAGAAATTAAGTCCAGTGCTGTGCAACCGCAGTCTAAGGATTCAGTGGTGGCTAAGCAGGTTAGTGGGAGTAGCCAGAAGGCCAGCCAATCACAGTGGATTGTGAGAATTATCGCTTATAAAAATATTAAGGATGCCAATGACCTGTTAGGTCGCCTAGAGAGTGACTTTGAAGTGAATATTAAGACCTTTGAAGCAAGTGGCATGCATTCGGTAAGAACAGGGCCATATTTTTCTAAGGCCAAAGCTGAACAAGACAGACAAAAATTAGATAAAATGTTGCATACTAAATCAGAAGTAGCGCAATTTAAGTAAGACCAATCTGAAAAGCAAATTACTAAGTATAGAGAGTGTACAAACATGTGCGGAATTGTTGGGATTGTATCGGCAAGCGGCGAGTCGGTAAACCAAGAGATTTATGATGCGTTAACCATTTTGCAACACCGTGGGCAAGATGCTGCGGGAATTGTAACCAGTGAAGAGGGGCGTTTTTATCAACGTAAAGATAATGGCCTGGTAAAAGACGTCTTTCGTACTCGGCATATGCGTGATTTACACGGCAATATCGGTATTGGGCATGTACGTTACCCAACAGCAGGCTCTTCGTCTAGTGCGGAAGCTCAGCCGTTTTATGTAAACTCTCCTTACGGAATCGTAATGGGACATAATGGAAACTTGACGAACGCGCACACCTTAGCGCAGGAAATTTATCGTCAAGATTTACGCCACCTGAATACCAATTCGGATTCAGAGGTGCTATTAAATGTATTTGCACATGAGTTAATGCAACAGAAGAAGTTGTTTATTGATCATGCTGATGTGTTTAATGCGGTTCGAAATGTACATAAACGTGTTCGTGGTGGCTATGCTGCAGTGGGCATTATTTCCAGTATTGGAGTGGTTGCTTTCCGTGACCCGTTCGGTTTGCGTCCCGTTGTGGTTGGTAAGCGCGTAACAGAAAAGGGTACTGATTATATGGTGGCCTCTGAGTCGGTTGCCATTACAGGGTTAGGTTTTACACTGGAGAAAGATTTAGCGCCAGGTGAAGCGGTGGTGATTACTGAGTCTGGTGAAATCTTTTACGAGCAGTGTGCTGAAAATCCGAAGCACTCTCCGTGTATCTTTGAGTTTGTCTACTTTGCCCGTCCTGATTCAATGATTGATGATATTTCAGTTTATAAATCACGTTTGCGTATGGGTGAGACCTTAGCGGATAAGATTTTAAAAGAGTGGCCAGATCATGACATTGATGTGGTGATGCCCATTCCGGATACCAGTCGAACTTCTGCATTGGAACTAGCTTTCCGTTTAGGCTCGCCTTACCGAGAGGGCTTTATCAAAAACCGTTATATCGGGCGTACCTTTATTATGCCAGGACAGCAGTTGCGTAAAAAATCAGTGCGTCAAAAATTGAATGCCATTGATTTAGAGTTTGAAGGTAAAAATGTTTTATTAGTGGATGATTCAATCGTTCGTGGTACAACATCGGCTCAAATTGTTGAGATGGCTCGTGAAGCGGGCGCTAAAAATGTCTATTTTGCTTCAGCCGCTCCAGCCGTTCGTTATCCTTATGTTTATGGTATTGATATGCCTTCGCCAACAGAACTTGTAGCGCACAATCGCACAACAGAAGAAATCGCTGAAGTCATTGGTGTGGATAAGTTAATTTATCAAGACCTTGATGATCTTATTCAGGCGGTGGGTGCGGGTAATAAAAATGTTGAAGTCTTTGATACGTCTTGTTTTAGTGGGGTTTATGCAACGGGTGATATTACACCTGAGTACCTAGCTTCGATTGATTCAGCACGAAATGATGATGCGCAAGCCTCTAAAAAAGCGCCAGGCCAAGAAACGGTTGGTATTTATAACGGCAGCTAGTCCAGAATCTTCTTAGAGTTTGTAAAGGCTCTATTTGCATAAAGATAAGAGAGTAATCATGCAACCATTTGATATTGAAACGCTGGCTATTCGTGCAGGCTATGAGCAAACGCATGAACAGGAGAACAGTGAAGCGATTTTTCCGACCTCTAGTTTTCGTTATGAATCTGCTGCGCAAGCGGCGGCTCGTTTTAGTGGTGAAGAGAAGGGGAACGTTTATTCTCGTTTTACGAACCCGACTGTTCGAGCATTTGAGAATCGTCTTGCTTTAATGGAGGGTGGCGAATCCTGCGTGGCCACAGCGTCAGGCATGTCGGCTATTCTTTCTACCTTTATGGCGCTGCTAGAGCAGGGTGATCATGTTGTTTCTTCGCAGAGCATTTTTGGTACTACTAAAGTTTTATTTAATAAATACTTAGCCAAGTTTGGTATTGAAGTCACGTTTGTTTCGCAAACCGATGTCTCGGAATGGAAAGAAGCCGTTCAATCAAATACTAAGGCGTTTTTTTTGGAAACCCCTTCTAATCCTCTGACAGAGGTTGCAGATCTTGAAAAGATTAGCGCTTTGGCTAAGGAAAGTCAGTGTTTATTAATTGTGGATAATTGTTTTTGTACGCCTGTTTTACAAAGACCTTTAGAACAAGGAGCAGATATTGTTATCCACTCTGCCACAAAGTTTTTAGATGGGCAGGGTCGTGGGATTGGTGGCGCTGTTGTAGGATCTGAAGCGATTGTGGACGAACATGTTCGTGGGTTTATGCGTACAGCTGGACCTAGCATGAGTCCATTTAATGCATGGATATTTCTTAAAGGTTTAGAGACCTTGCCAGTCAGAATGGCGGCGCACTGTAGCAATGGGTTAGCTTTATCAGAATGGTTGTCTCAACACCCTGCGGTGGAGCAGGTTTTTTATCCAGGCTTAAAGTCTCACCCTCAGTACGATCTTGCCTGTAAACAGCAGTCAGCAGGTGGTGGTTTGGTCAGTTTTAAAGTGAAAGGCGGGCAAGCAGAAGCTTGGTCGGTGATTGATCATACCAGTATGCTGTCCATTACTGCGAATTTGGGGGATGTGAAAACAAGTATTACGCATCCTGCAACCACGACGCATTGCCGGGTTGAGCCAGAAGATCGGCTTAAAGCAGGTATTACGGATAATTTAGTCAGAGTGTCTGTGGGTTTAGAATCGATCGAGGATATTAAAGCCGATTTGGCTAGAGGGCTTGATCAGCTATAGTCTTAACTGAAAGGCGGTAGAAGGGAGAGCGTTATGTCCGGCCTGAGCCGCACATAACGATTGAGCTGTGATGGTCTTATAAATCTTATAAATAAAAAGACCAGCGCTTAATTTCGTGGCAGCGGCAGTTCAGTGTCTTCATTCTGGCGGTAGATTACACAGACTTTACCAACGGCTTGAACAAGCAATGCGCCTGTCTCAGCAATGATGTTCTGAATCATTTCTTGACGCTCTTCTCGGTCTCCCACGGCAATCTTAATTTTTAGAATTTCGTGGTGCTCCAGCGTACTTTCAAGTTCTGCCATTAGGCTTTCCGTAACACCACTAGAACCAATCATGATCATGGGATTTAAGCCGTGAGCAATTCCGCGGAGATATTTTTTTTGATTATTTGAAAGTTTTTCAGGTTGACTCATTGAATATTCCATTCAGGGTTATTATTAATAAATGTAATTGTATATTGTAGTTGAAATCTTATTATGGCGCGAAGTAAATCAAGTGATGGATGGTTAAAAGAGCATTTTAATGATCCGTATGTTCAAAAAGCAAAACAAGAAGGCTGGCGCTCTCGTGCTGTTTATAAGCTACAAGAGATTGATGAAAAAGATAAATTATTTAAACCAGGCATGTGTGTTGTTGATTTAGGGGCTGCACCAGGAGGTTGGTCACAATGGACAACTCATAAGGTTGGCGCAAAAGGAGAAGTCTTTGCTTTGGATATTCTACCTGTGGAACCTTTTGCAGGGGTGACCTTTATACAGGGAGATTTCAGAGAGGACGATGTCTACAATAATTTACTTTCCTCTCTAGGTGGTAGGGATGTCGATGTGGTTATGTCCGATATGGCTCCCAATATGAGTGGTAATAAAGGTGTGGATATTCCTCGCGCGATGTATTTAGTGGAGCTGTGTGTTGATTTGTCTGATCAGGTATTGAAAAAAAATGGTGATTTGCTGATGAAAGTGTTTCAAGGTGAAGGCTATGATCAATTACTTTCAACATTAAGATCTAAGTATCAAAAAGTCATTACGAGAAAACCAGACTCTTCTCGGTCTCGTAGTAAAGAAATTTACCTGTTAGCACGCGGTAAAAAGTAAGCAAGATTGTCGGTTGGTTACAGCATAAGATATTTTTATGGAATAATGTGGTAAAGTAATCAGCTAGAATTTTAAAAGTTGGCTGATTAATGAATGGTTTTTATAGAGTTTCAGTCGGTTAATAGCAATGGTTAAGGGTAGCCAATGAAGAATGATATGTTAAAAAATGTGTTGATTTGGGCAGTAGCAGCAATGATCTTGATGTCTGTCTTTAATCACTTTAGTTCTCAGGGGCAAAATGCCTCCAGTCGTTTAGATTATTCTGATTTTATTGATCAAGTGCATCAGGGTCAGGTGAGTCAGGTTTCCATTGAAGGGCCTACGATTCGAGGTGTCTATGTCAATGGTGGAGCATTTACCACTTATAATCCGGGTGATCCTGGATTGATGGGTGATTTGCTGGATAATCGCGTTAAAGTCAGCGCAAAACCGCCAGAGAAGCAAAGTGTTTTAATGCAAATCTTTATCTCATGGTTTCCAATGTTGCTATTAATCGGTGTATGGATTTTCTTTATGAAATCTGTAGGCGGAGGCATGGGTGGTAAGGGTGGCCCTATGTCGTTTGGTAAGAGCAAGGCTAAGATGCTAAGCGATGATCAAAATAAAATCACTTTGGATGACGTCGCTGGCGCAGATGAAGCCAAGCAAGAAGTCGGTGAAATTGTAGATTTCTTAAAAGACCCTTCTAAATATCAAAATCTAGGAGGAAACATTCCTCGTGGTGTTTTAATGGTGGGTCCTCCAGGAACAGGTAAAACATTATTAGCGAAAGCGATTGCGGGTGAAGCGAAAGTACCTTTCTTTACTATCTCAGGTTCTGACTTTGTTGAGATGTTTGTCGGTGTCGGTGCTTCTCGTGTCAGAGATATGTTTGAACAGGCTAAAGCACATGCCCCATGTATTATCTTTATCGATGAGATTGATGCCGTAGGTCGCAGTCGTGGCACTGGTATGGGTGGTGGTAACGATGAGCGTGAGCAAACATTAAACCAATTATTGGTTGAAATGGATGGTTTTGAAGGTAATGAAGGTGTGATTGTTATTGCCGCAACAAACCGTGCAGATGTATTGGATTCTGCGTTATTAAGACCGGGTCGTTTTGATCGTCAAGTTTCTGTTGGATTGCCAGATATTAAAGGGCGTGAGCAGATTTTAAAAGTTCATATGCGTAAAGTGCCTTTATCGGATGATGTTAAACCTGCCTATATCGCACGAGGAACACCTGGTTTCTCAGGTGCAGACTTGGCTAACTTGGTTAATGAGGCGGCACTTTTTGCGGCTCGAAATAATGAAAAGTTAGTGACTCAAAAACATTTTGAGCAAGCTAAAGATAAGATCCTCATGGGGGTTGAACGTAAGAGCATGATCATGAGCGAGAAAGAACGTAAAATGACCGCTTATCATGAAGCAGGGCATGCCATTGTCGGTTACTTAGTCCCTGAGCACGATCCAGTATATAAGGTAAGTATCATGCCTCGTGGGCGTGCTTTAGGAGTAACGATGTATCTTCCAGAAGAAGATTCTTATAGCTACAGTAAGCAAAAGCTCGAGAGTCAGTTGTCGAGTTTGTATGGTGGTCGTATTGCAGAAGAGCAAATTTACGGTGCAGATTTGGTCACAACAGGAGCCAGTAATGATATTGAAAGAGCAACGTCGATTGCGCGAAATATGGTTACTAAGTGGGGGTTGTCGGATAACCTTGGACCATTGATGTATGAGGAAGAGGATAATGGTGGTTTTATGGGTTCATCTCGTAATGCCAATGTATCTGAAGAGATTTCAAAGTCTATTGATTCTGAGATGCGTAATATCATTGACCGTAACTATAAGCGCGCTCAGGAAATTTTGATTGAGCATGCTGATAAACTTGAAATAATGACTGATGCGTTAATGGAATTTGAAACGATTGATGCGGATCAAATTAAAAATATTATGCAAGGTCTGCCACCAGGAAAGCCAAAGGATTGGGAGGAATCTGATGATGCAGGTTCAGATTCATCATCAAAGGATGAGTCAGTAGAAGCGGCTTCAGAAGATCAGGTTTCTGATGATCTTAGTGGTGATGATGCTCCTGTTGATCAAGGTGAGCCAAAGCTACATTAAGCCTTTTGCGCACTCTGTTAAGCCCCGTTTAATCGGGGTTTTTTTTTGAATGAGGTCTGCCATGTTTAAGATTCAAGAGTTGATTGAACGAAAGTCCAAGGAGCAAGAGGGTATGCCTCTTGTGATGGGGATTTTGAATGTGACGCCAGATTCTTTTTCTGATGGGGGGTGTTTTACCAATCAGGATGCGATAGAAAAGCAGATAATCGATATGGTTTCTAGCGGTGTTGATATTGTTGATATCGGTGGCGAATCAACTCGTCCAGGGGCGGATAAAGTTTCTTTATCGGAAGAACTGGATCGAGTTGTTCCTGTTATAGAGTGGGTTGCAGCTCGTTTTGACGTGCCTATTTCTATTGATACTTATAAAACCGAGGTTATGCGTGAGTCGGTAGCCAGAGGGGTTCATCTTATAAATGATGTGAATGCCTTGCAGGCTGAAGGTGCGGTTGAGGTGGCGGTTGAGTCTGGAGTGTCTGTTTGTCTAATGCATAAACAAGGGGAGTCTTCTATTATGCAGGAATCGCCTTTTTACAGTGATGTGGTTGCAGATGTTCAGCGTTTTTTATTGGATCGGGCCTCTGTATGTGAGGCGTCTGGCTTGTCGGCTGAGAAAATCGTTATCGATCCTGGTTTTGGCTTTGGCAAAACATTAACGCATAATATCGCCCTGTTCGAAAACCTAGATGTGTTTACGAGTCTTAAATACCCAGTGTTGGTTGGGGTATCAAAAAAGAGAATGATTGCTGAGATTTTAAATGATGCTGCTGTAGAGGAGCGAATGGTTGGCAGTGTTGCAGCTTCGGTCTTGGCTACTTTAAAGGGTGCCAAGATTGTACGGGTTCATGATGTTAGAGAAATGGTAGATGCCTTGAAAGTGACCATGCGGTTAATGTAAGTAAGCACCTATATTGAATTAAAGATTAGATGAGAAAGTAATGCAGAATCAAAAAAAATATTTTGGAACAGACGGTATTCGTAATCGTGTTGGAAAGGGCATGATTAGCCCTGATCAAGTTTTAAAATTAGGCTGGGCTACGGGTAAAATCATGAAAGAACGGGGCGAAAAAACCGTGATGATTGGTAAGGATACGCGTATATCTGGCTATATGTTTGAATCGGCTTTAGAGGCCGGTTTTATTGCAGCTGGAATCGATGTTTTACTCTTGGGGCCAATGCCTACACCTGCAGTTGCTTATTTAACTCAAACATTTCATGCGGATGCTGGGATTGTGATCAGTGCTTCGCATAATCCACATTATGATAATGGCATTAAGTTTTTCTCAGCGAAAGGAAAGAAGATCAGTGATGAAATCGAGTTGGCGATAGAAGAGGTTTTTGAGCAGGAGATTGAAATTGTATCTTCAGAGCAATTGGGTAAGGCGCGTAGAATTGATGATGCTCCTGGGCGTTATATTGAGTTTTGTAAGAGTACTTATTCCGGAGTTAAAAAGTTAGACGGTTTAAAAATGGTTTTGGATTGCTCTAATGGCGCGGCTTATCATGTTGCCCCGAGTGTATTTACAGAGTTAGGCGCTGAAGTGGTTACGATAGGTGATCGGCCTGATGGTTTGAATATCAATAAAGAATGCGGCGCTACTCATTTAGATTCATTGCAAAAAACGGTACTGGAGCATGGGGCGGATTTAGGTGTTGCTTTTGATGGTGATGCCGACCGTGTCATGATGGTGGATGAGCAAGGTCGAGTACTCGATGGTGATGTTATTTTGTATATTCTGGCTACGGCTATGGGTGGTGCGGTACCGGGCGTGGCAGGTACTGTTATGAGTAACCTAGGTTTAGAGAATGCGCTCAAAGCCAAAGGTATTAAGTTGCACCGTACGGCTGTTGGTGATCGATATGTTATGGAATGTCTTATTGAGAATGAATTGCTGTATGGTGCAGAACCTTCTGGTCATGTGTTATGCCTAGATAAGACGACAACTGGTGATGGTATTGTGGCTGCGCTGCAAGTACTAACGGCCATGGTTAATTCAGGGCAAAGTCTATTAGAGTTTAGACAGTCCCTAGAAATGTACCCACAGGTTTTAAAAAATATCAGAGTAGAAAGTGCGCAGGGTTTGGCAGGTAATGAGTCGCTTGAATTGCTGGTTAAGTCACTTGAAAATACGATGGGTGAAGAGGGTCGTATTTTGATCCGTGCTTCGGGTACAGAGCCTTTAATAAGGGTTATGGTTGAAGGTCGAGATGCCAATACGGTAGAAAATGTAGCTACAGAGTTAGCTAATTTAGTTAAATCAGAATTTTCGTAAAAATTCAAGATTGTTTTTATGGCAATAAACCGCTAATATTGTGAAACTTTTGTGTCGGAGAATATCAATGAGAAAACCATTTGTCGCAGGGAACTGGAAAATGCATGGTTCAAAAGCGTCTATTTTGAATTTAGTTACAGGTTTGAATTCAATGGCGGGGGAGCTTGATGGTGTTGATGTGGCAGTTTGTCCTCCATCGCTCTATATCGATTTTACCAAGCGTACTTTGTCAACGCCAGCGATCGTTATTGGTGCACAAAATATGGCAGAGGAACCGTATCAAGGTGCTTTTACAGGTGAAGGTTCAGCTGTGATGCTAAAAGACTTAGGCTGTGATTATGTTATTTTAGGACATTCTGAACGTCGTGCTATTTATGGTGAAACGGATTCTGAAATAGCGAATAAAGTGCAGGTTGCCTTGAAGTCGGGCATTACTCCAATTTTATGTGTGGGTGAAACCTTAGATGAACGTGAATCTGGCGTTATGGAGTCTGTTATTTCAGCTCAATTAGATGCGGTGCTGGATGTGGTTGGTATTGCGGCGTTCAACTTTGTTGTAATTGCTTATGAGCCAGTATGGGCCATAGGAACAGGTGTGACAGCTTCACCTGCACAAGCTCAGGAAGTGCATGCATTTATCCGAGGCAAGCTAGCGAAACTGGATGCATCGGTAGCGGAGAAGGTGGTTATTCAATATGGCGGTAGTGTTAAGCCAGGGAATGCAAAAGAATTATTTGGTCAGCCTGATATTGACGGCGGCTTAATTGGTGGTGCATCGCTTGATGCAGATGACTTTATCGCAATTTGTAAGGCGGCAGGTGTTTAATGTTTGAAATTATTTTAACAGTGCATATTATTATTGCATTTGTACTCATAGCGCTCGTATTGATGCAGCACGGAAAAGGTGCCGATGCTGGTGCCAATTTTGGTGGAGGCGGTTCATCGCAATCTGTATTTGGTAGTGGCGGAACGGCTACATTTTTATCAAGAATGACTGCGGTCGTTGCAACCTTGTTTTTTATAACGAGCTTAACGTTGGCTTATCTAGCCAGTCAGCAAGCAAAAGGTTATCAGAGTGTGGCAAAGGAGGCTGTAGAAAGCAAGGTCACTGAAGATCCTGAGATTCCTGTAATACCTAATTAATTATTAAAAACGCCGATGTGGTGAAATTGGTAGACACGCTACCTTGAGGGGGTAGTGGCGCAAGCTGTGCCGGTTCGACTCCGGCCATCGGCACCATATTCAAAGCTGTTGCGTAGCAACAGTTAATCTAATGCTAGACGAGGTCATTACCCATGCTAGAAAACTATCTTCCAGTCCTGGTATTTATTGTACTTGGAGCGCTGTTTGGTATAGGTCCAATTTTAATTGGCTACTTACTTGGTCCGCAAAAACCGGATTCTGAAAAAAACTCACCATATGAATGTGGGTTTGAAGCCTTTGAAGATTCACGTATGAAGTTTGATGTACGTTTTTATCTTGTTGCAATCCTATTTATTATTTTTGATTTGGAAATTGCATTCTTATTTCCGTGGGCGATTGTGCTTGATGAAATAGGTACGTTTGGTCTACTTGCGATGGGTGTTTTCTTGTCATTATTAGTGGTTGGTTTTATCTATGAATGGAGAAAAGGAGCGCTTGAATGGGAGTAGAAGGCGTATTAAAGGAAGGGGTGGTTACCACTTCAGCAGATAAGCTTATTAACTGGGCGCGTACAGGTTCTCTTTGGCCAATGACATTTGGTTTAGCCTGTTGTGCTGTTGAGATGATGCATGCTGGTGCTTCACGTTACGATTTGGATCGATTTGGGATTATCTTTAGACCGAGTCCTAGACAGTCTGATGTGATGGTTGTAGCAGGTACTTTAGTAAATAAAATGGCTCCTGCTTTGCGTAAAGTATATGACCAAATGGCCGAGCCTCGCTGGGTAATCTCAATGGGTTCTTGTGCAAATGGTGGTGGTTATTACCATTATTCATACTCTGTTGTGCGCGGTTGTGATCGAATCGTTCCCGTCGATGTTTATGTACCTGGTTGTCCTCCAACGGCTGAAGCTTTGTTATATGGCATTATTCAGTTACAAAACAAGATTAAACGTACCAATACCATTGCACGTTAACCATAGAGCAATAAAGTAGTTTTACTATGAAACAGTCTGTATTAGATTTACAAAACAAAATTAATGACGTATTAGGCAGTGATGTCATTACATCAGAAATAACGTTTGATGAGCTTTCTATCGAACTTTCTCCCGCAACAGCCTTGTCTGCTTTTCAAAAACTAAAGGAGGCTCTTGGTTTTGAGCAGCTAATTGATATTTGCGGCGTAGATTATTTAGATTATGGTCAAGCGAACTGGGAAACCATGACAGCAGCCAATAGTGGTTTTAGTCGTGGTGTATTTGATTTTGCTGAAGATGATTCTAGTGACGCACTTGATATGGAAAGACGATTTGCTGTTGTCTATCATCTGCTTTCGATTGCAAACAACTTAAGAGTGCGTGTAAAGGTTTTTCCTGAATCCACCGTCATGCCTAGAGTCGATAGTGTTATCGATCTATGGAATTGTGCAGACTGGTTTGAACGTGAAGCGTTTGATTTATTCGGAATTATTTTTGATGGGCATCCTGATCTACGTCGTATTTTGACGGATTATGGTTTTATTGGTCACCCTCTAAGAAAAGATTTTCCTTTAACCGGTCATGTTGAAATGCGTTATGACGCAGACAAAGGGCGTGTTGTTTATGAGCCAGTCTCTATTGAGAATAGAGTCAATGTACCAAAAGTGATTCGTAAACAATCACCTACAAATGTGTAATTAGGAATAATAATGCCTGAAATTCGTAACTATACCCTTAACTTTGGTCCGCAACATCCATCAGCACATGGTGTACTTCGCCTTGTATTAGAGCTAGATGGTGAGACGATTGTTCGCTCTGATCCTCATATTGGATTACTGCATCGTGGTACTGAAAAATTAATTGAATATAAGCCTTATAACCAGTCCATTGGTTATATGGATCGTCTAGATTATGTGTCAATGATGAGTAATGAACACGCCTATGTCATGGGTATTGAGAAAATGCTTGGCGTAGAAGTTCCTGAGCGTGCTCAATATATCCGAGTCATGTTTGATGAGATTACTCGTATCTTAAATCACTTGATGTGGTTGGGTGCTCATGCGCTAGATATTGGTGCTATGACCGTGTTTCTTTATGCCTTCCGTGAGCGAGAAGACCTTATGGACTGTTATGAAGCGGTTTCAGGTGCTCGTATGCATGCTACCTATTATCGTCCTGGCGGTGTGTATCGTGATCTTCCAGATACCATGGCTAAACACTCCGAGTCTAAGTGGCATTCAGGTGAGAAACTAAATAAATTGAACGAAACTCGTGAAGGTTCTTTATTAGACTTTATCGAGGCTTTTACAGGGCGTTTTCCAGGTTATGTTGATGAGTATGAAACGTTATTGACTGACAACCGTATCTGGAAACAGCGTACGGTTGATATCGGTATCGTTTCCCCAGAAAGAGCATTACAACTTGGTTTTACAGGTCCTATGTTGCGTGGTTCTGGAATCGAATGGGATTTACGCAAGAAACAACCTTATGAAGTTTACGATAAGCTAGATTTTGATATTCCAGTGGGTGTGACAGGGGATTGTTACGACCGTTACCTTGTTCGTGTTGCCGAAATGCGAGAATCAAATAAAATTATCAAACAGTGTGTTGATTGGCTAAAGGCTAATCCAGGGCCTGTTATGTCAGATGACCATAAAGTGGCGCCACCAAGTCGTGAAGATGCCAAATCCAATATGGAAGCGTTAATTCATCACTTTAAATTGTTTTCTGAAGGTTATTCAGTACCAGAAGGTGAAGCTTATACGGCAGTAGAACACCCTAAAGGTGAGTTTGGGCTTTATATGGTTTCAGATGGTGCGAATAAACCTTACCGAATGAAAGTACGAGCACCTGGTTTTGCTCATTTAGCCTCATTAAATGAAATGGTTAAAGGGCATATGATTGCGGATGTGGTTTCTATTATTGGTACGCAAGATATCGTTTTTGGAGAGGTAGATAGATGAGTTCGACAGCGAGCAACCAAGCAAATTTCATCCAAGGTGATGTTAAGGCCCGCATCGATCGCTGGATAGCAAACTATCCAGAAGATCAAAAGCAGTCGGCGACTATGGCGGCTTTACGTATTGTTCAAGAAGTGAACGGTGGGCATTTGACGACGGATCTAATGGATCAGATTGCCGATTACTTAGAAATTCCGCCTATTTCTGTTTATGAAGTAGCGACTTTCTACTCTAACTATGAACATCAGCCTGTTGGAAAATTTAACCTTTGTGTCTGTAACAGTATTTCTTGTATGTTACGTGGCAATGAAGAAATTTTTGAATACCTTGAAAAGAAGCTCAATATCAAACCTGGTGAAGTGACAGAAGATGGCCGTTTCTCTATTAAAAAAGTAGAGTGTCTAGGTGCTTGTGGCGGAGCTCCAATGATGCAGGTAGGTAAGGTGTATTATGAAGATCTTACTGAAGCTTCTCTTGATAAAATTCTAGATGGTATGGAGTAATTAAATGGCTGTACTAAATGAAAATTGTTTCCGTTTAAATCACCTAGAGAATTCATGGAATCTTGATGTCTATGTGGCCAATGGTGGTTACGAAGTTTGGAAGAAAGTATTAGCGGGTGAATTAGAGCCAGCTGATATTATTGAAGAAGTAAAAACGTCCAATATTCGTGGGCGTGGTGGAGCGGGCTTTCCGACTGGATTAAAGTGGAGCTTTATGAACCGCTTTGCCCCTGGTCAAAAGTACATTGTTTGTAACTCGGATGAAGGTGAACCTGGTACCTTTAAAGATCGTGATATCTTGCGTTATAACCCTCATGCCTTAGTGGAAGGGATGATGATTGCAGGTTACGTTATTGGTGCATCAGCGGGTTACAATTACATTCGTGGTGAGTTTTGGGAGCCTTATAAACGCTTCACAGGTGCGATCGATCAGGCACGTGAAGCGGGTCTACTTGGTACCAATATTTTGGGCTCAGGGTATGATTTTGACTTGTATGCTCACTTAGGTGCTGGTGCTTATATTTGTGGTGAAGAAACGGCTTTGATCGAGTCTATAGAAGGCAAAAAAGGTCAACCTCGTTTTAAACCGCCTTTCCCTGCAAGTTACGGTTTGTATGGTAAGCCAACAACGATCAATAACACAGAAACACTGGCTTCAATCCCAATGATTCTAGCCGAGGGTGGTGAATGGTTTAATGATTTAGGTGTACCTAATGCTGGAGGAACAAAATGTTACTCCGTATCTGGTCATGTCAATAACCCAGGTAACTTTGAAGTTAGAATGGGAACCCCTTTTAAAGAAGTTTTAGAATTAGCGGGTGGTATTTGGAAAGGGCGCCAACTCAAGGCGGTCATTCCTGGCGGTGCATCAACTGCCATTTTACCAGCTGAAGATGCGCTTGCTATGAATATGGATTACGATTCTATTGCTAAGGCAGGTTCATTTCTAGGTGCTGGTTCTATCATTATCATGGACGATCAAACCGATATCGTTAAGGTAATGGAGAATTTAAGTCATTTCTATTGGGATGAGTCCTGTGGACAATGTTCACCTTGTCGAGAGGGAACAGGCTGGTTGTATCGTGTTATTAAGCGTATACGTTCTGGCCAAGGCCGTCCAGAGGATATTGAAGCCCTTAAAGATGTTTCAGGCAAAATCATGGGTAATGTTATCTGTGGTTTAGGGGATGCAGCGACGATTGCATTAACCAGTGCGCTGAAACATTATGAACATGAGTTTGTTCATTATATTGAACATGGATGCAGTATTTACGATCGTGCCTAATTAAATAACACATAACAAATACGTTATTTTTAATGTGTTATTTTTATTAGATCAATCAGAAAACTTAGGTTAAAGAATTATGGTAAAAGTTGAGATAAACGGGCAAGTTGTTGAAGCTCATGAAGGCGACATGCTAATTGATGTTGCAGATGAAGCTCAGATTTCCATTCCCCGTTTTTGTTACCACAAAAAATTATCAATCGCAGCAAACTGTCGTATGTGTCTTGTTGAAGTTGAAGGTGCTTGGAAAGCGTTACCAGCTTGTGCCACACCTGTAACGGACGGTATGAAGGTTCATACCAAGTCGGCTAAAGCCATTGCAGCGCAAAAATCTGTTATGGAATTTTTATTGATCAACCACCCGCTTGATTGCCCTATTTGTGATCAAGGTGGTGAGTGTGAACTACAAGACGTCGCCATGGATTATGGTGATGATGTTTCGCGCTATTCAGAATCAAAACGTGTGGTAAGTGACCGTGATGCAGGTTCACTGATTAAAACAGATATGACGCGTTGTATTCACTGTACCCGTTGTGTGAGATTTGGCCAAGAAGTGGCTGGAATGAAAGAGTTAGGTTCGACTGGACGTAGTGAATGGATGTCTATCGGAACTTATATCGAGAAATCGATTACTTCTGAAATGTCAGGCAATATGATCGATCTTTGCCCAGTAGGGGCATTAACATCAAAGCCTTTCAGATACACGGCTCGCCCGTGGGAACTTAAGTCGCATAACGCCATCGCAGCTCATGACAGCATGGGATCTAACATTACTGTTCACTCTAAAAACGGTGAAGTAAAACGTGTTGTGCCTCGTACAAATGAATCAATCAATGAAGTTTGGATTTCGGATCGTGATCGTTTTTCTTATGAGTCATTGAATTCAGATGATCGTTTAACTCAGCCTATGATTAAAAAGAACGGTGAGTGGCTTGCTGTTGATTGGGAAACAGCCTTGTCTACTACAGTAGAAGGTCTTAATACTGTATTAAACTCCAGTAAAGATGTGGGTGTCTTAGCCTCGGCTAACTCAACACTTGAAGAGTTACATTTACTGCAAAAACTTGCGCGTAGCCTGGGCGTTGAAAATATTGATTTCCGCCACCGTCAAGCGGATTTCTCTGCTGATAAGTCTGGATTTAACACGCCTTTATTAGCGCATGAACTTGCTGATATTGAAACGCTTGACGCCGTTTTAGTTGTGGGTTCTTATTTAAGAAAAGAACTGCCTATTTTGAACCATCGCATTCGTAAAGCCACGCTTTCTGGTGGAGCTAAAGTCATGGTTGTCAATCCAGAAGTATTGGAGTTTAACTATAAAGTGACTCATGCGGGTACAGACAACGGTATGGTGGTCGAATTGGCTGGTATTACTAAAGCTGTTTTGGATCTGGCAAATAACAACGATCAGGCATGGCTAAAAGACGTTCAGCCAACAGAGTCACAAAAAGCCATTGCACAGACATTAGTAGACGCTAAATCATCCAGTATTATGCTTGGACAGATCAGCCAAATGCACCCTGATTATGCGGTACTTAAGAAATTAAGCGCTCTGATTGCAGAACATAGCAATACGAAACTTAATATCTTGCCATTAGCTGCCAATGAAGTGGGTGCTCACTTAGTGAACTTTTTACCAAAATCAGGTAAAAATAGCGCTGAAATGATTACAAAAGGTATGAAGGCTTTTATTAACCTTAATATCGAACCAGAAGCGGACTTTGTTGCTGGCGATAAAGCGTTATCTGCCATGAAGAACGCTGGCTTCGTTGTGAATTTAACGGCGTTTGATAGCGAAGCTCAGCGTGATTACGCTGATGTATTGCTTCCGATTGCCACTTTTGCAGAAACAGCAGGTACCTTTGTTAATGCCACGGGTTTAAAACAGTCTTTTAAAATGTCTGTTGAGCCAAAAGGGGATGCTAAAGCGGCTTGGAAGATCTTCCGTGTATTAGGCAATATGTTTGATGCGTCTGGTTTTGACTATACGCACACCAATGAAGTTCTACGTGACGTTTTAGATAATAAAGCGATTCAAGTTGATTACAGCAACCTTCAGTGTCAGTTACCTAAAAATAACGATTCAGCCGTAGCGCTTGTTTCGCCTTATGCAATGGATGCTATGGTTCGCCGTGCGCCATCATTACAAGCGACACCTGATGCAGATGCCGCCACTATGGGTAGAGGATAATATTGATGTTTGATGCACTCCAAGCTTTTTTATCAACCTTTTTATTTGAATGGCTAGCCATTCTTATTACATTAGTAATCCAAACAGTGGCGGTTGTTTTGCCTATCATGCTTGTGGTTGCTTGGCTAACTTACGCAGAGCGTAAAGTCATCGGTTTCATGCAAGTACGAATGGGGCCTAACCGAGTGGGTCCCCTTGGTCTGTTACAGCCGATTGCCGATGCATTGAAGTTGATGACGAAAGAGGTTATTTTTCCTGATCAAGCGAATAAATTCCTCTTTATTATTGCACCGATTTTAGCCATTGCACCTGCGGTAGCAGCATGGGCTGTTATTCCATTTGCCGATGGAATGGTGGTCTCCGATATAAACGCGGGCGTTTTGTATGTATTGGCCGTGACCTCTATTTTAGTCTACGGAACCATTATTGCGGGTTGGGCCTCCAACTCTAAATATGCCTTCTTAGGCGCATTACGTGGTTCGGCACAAAAAATTTCTTATGAAATCGCAATGGGTTTTGCTTTAGTAACCGTTTTAATGATCGCTGGTAGTATGAACCTTTCGGATATTGTGAATGGACAGCAAGGCGGCATGCTTAATTGGTATTTACTGCCTTTGTTACCGATGTTCTTTGTCTACTTTATCTCAGGTCTAGCTGAAACAAACCGTACACCGTTCGATGTTATCGAGGGTGAAGCAGAAATCGTTGCTGGTTTCCACGTTGATTATTCAGGTATGACTTTTGGTGTCTTCATGTTGGCGGAATACGCCATGATGATCCTGATCTCATTTATGACAGCGATTATGTTCCTAGGTGGTTGGTTATCGCCATTTGAAGGCATTCCTGTTCTAGAGTCATTTTTTGCTTGGGTTCCTGAATTAGGTTGGTTGGCATTCAAGGTTTCAATCCTACTGTTTATATTCTTATGGCTACGTGCTACTTTCCCAAGATACCGTTATGACCAGTTAATGCGTCTAGGGTGGAAGGTTCTGATTCCTCTGACTATTGTTTGGGTATTTGTTGTGGGTGCAATGAAATACTTCAGCTTTGGTCCTTGGTTTAACTAATTTAGAGGGTGACATGGGTAAATTTTTAAAGCATCAAATAAAAACATGGGGCCTTACTGAGTTATTTAAAGGCCTCAGTGTGACTGGTAAGTACTTTTTTAAGAAGAAAATAACGGTACGTTATCCAGAAGAAAAAACACCAATATCGCCACGTTTTCGTGGGCATCATGCATTACGTCGCTATGAAAATGGTGAAGAGCGTTGTATCGCATGTAAATTGTGTGAAGCGGTTTGTCCTGCTAATGCCATTACGATCGAATCAGAAGAGCGTGATGATGGCTCAAGAAGAACCACTCAGTATGATATTGATATGTTTAAGTGTATCTACTGTGGTTTCTGTGAAGAAGCTTGTCCTGTTGATGCGATTGTTGAAACACGAGTGTTTGAGTATGAATTTCATGAACGTGGACCTCACATTCAGACCAAAGACAAACTTTTAGCCTTTGGCGATAAACACGAAGCTCAAATCGCTGCAGATCGTGCAGTTGATGCGAAGTACCGATAACGGAAAGTGAACTCAATATGACATTTGAACTATTTATCTTTTATCTATTAGCCGTGATCGCAAGTATCGCTGGTTTAATGATGATTACCGTCAAAAACCCAGTGAAAGCTGCGTTATGGCTTGTACTGGCTTTTATTGCGACAGCGGGTGTATGGATTACAGCTCAAGCTGAGTTTTTAGGCTTGGTGTTGATTCTGGTCTATGTGGGTGCTGTTATGGTGCTATTCCTCTTTGTTGTGATGATGCTGGATATTAATTTAGCCGTTTTAAAAGAAGACTTCACCAAGTACCTTCCTATTGGTTCTATGGTAATCGTGGCGATTTTTGCCATGATGTACCTTGTTTTAGGGCCTGAGCACTTTGGTTTGGAAGTGACAGGAGTTCCTCCTGTGCATCCGGCTGATTACAGTAATACCAAAGCCATTGGTATTGAGTTGTATACCACTCATGTGTATGCCTTTATCTTGGCCGCGGTATTGTTACTGTTAGGTATTGTGGCGGCTATTGCATTGACATTACGTCGTAGACCAACCACCGAAGTGTTATATCAAGATATTAGCAAGCAGGTTAAAACGGAAGCCTCTGATCGTTTAAGAATGGTCAAGATGAAATCGGTGGTCGAAAAACCAGTCCAGCCAAAAGAGGAGGAAGAAAAATGATTGCTTTGTCTGACTATCTAATTTTCGGCGCTGTACTTTTTATAATCAGTATGGCGGGTATTTTCCTCAACCGAAAAAACGTAATTGTTTTGTTAATGGCTATTGAACTGTTGTTATTAGCGGTTAATACCAATTTAGTGGCTTTCTCTCACTTTCATAATGATGTGGTTGGGCAGATTTTTGTCTTCTTTATCCTAACGGTCGCAGCAGCAGAAGCGGCCATTGGTTTAGCCATTATTGTTTTAGTTTTCCGTAAACGTAAGAGCATCAATGTTGATGATCTTGGCACACTAAAGGGGTAGTGGTTAATGTTACATACGATTTTAACTTTAATTCTTGTTTCTCCCTTAATCGGTGCAGCCATTGCGGGCTTACTGGGTAGACAAATTGGTCGAAAAGGGGCGCATACTGTTACCATTTTAGGTGTGGCAGTCTCTATGGTGCTTTCGGGCTATGTCTTTAACGCGTTTGTGTTAAATGATGCGGAAGCCTATAACGCCAGCTTATATACTTGGATGGTCAGTGACGGCATTCGTTTTGAAATTGGTTTCTTGATCGATGAGTTATCAGCAACCATGATGTTAGTGGTTACTTTCGTTTCTTTAATGGTACATATCTACACAGTAGGTTATATGGATCATGATGAAGATTACGACCACAACGATCCGTACTATCAGCGTTTCTTTAGTTATATCTCACTGTTTACCTTCTCAATGCTTTCATTGGTAATGGCTAACAACTTTCTACAACTGTTCTTTGGTTGGGAAGCGGTAGGGCTCGTTTCTTATTTGTTGATTGGTTTCTATATGAAACGTGAGTCAGCGATTCAAGCAAACTTTAAAGCGTTTTTAGTAAACCGTGTGGGTGATTTCGGTTTTATCCTTGGTATTGCCGTGGTGTTTGTTTACTTTAATACCATGGACTATAAAGAGTTCTTTGAACAGCTTTCAACCAATGGCGACGTGATGGTCGAAATCATTCCTGGTGTTGAGTGGTCAATGATCACCCTGATGTTGATCTTGTTATTTGTGGGTGCCATGGGTAAGTCGGCGCAAATGCCGCTACACGTCTGGCTTCCAGAATCAATGGAAGGTCCAACACCTATTTCTGCATTAATTCATGCGGCAACCATGGTAACGGCTGGGGTCTTTATGATCGCTCGCCTTTCACCTGCATTTGAAATGTCTGAAACGGCTTTGAGCGTGATTCTCGTGATTGGTGCTTTAACCGCGTTTATGATGGGTCTATTGGGTCTTATTCAGAATGATATTAAACGTGTTGTTGCTTATTCAACGCTTTCTCAGCTTGGTTTCATGATTGCTGCAATGGGGGCTTCGGCTTACGCCGCGGGTATGTTCCATGTATTAACGCACGCCTTCTTTAAAGCGTTGTTGTTCTTGGCTGCGGGTTCCGTCATTATTGCTATGCACCACAAGCAAGATATCCGTGATATGGGTGGCATGGGTAAATACATGCCGATTACTTATATGGCGATGTTAGTTGGTTCTCTAGCGTTAATTGGTTTCCCTGGATTCTCAGGCTTCTTCTCTAAAGACAGTGTTTTACTCTCTTTAGATGCTTCTGAGCGTGTTGGTTCCAGTTTTGCCTATGTCTTGTTAATGGCAGGTGTATTTATTACGGCGTTTTATAGCTTCCGTATGTTCTTCCTGGTTTTCCATGGTAAAGAGAGTGAATACGTTCAAACCCATAAGATTAAAGAATCACCTTGGGTGGTCACGGTACCATTAATTCTGTTGGCGATCCCTTCAGCGTTTATGGGTTGGCCAATGATAGAGCCAATGCTTAACGGTAGCTACTTCGGTGAATCCATTCAAATATTGCCTCAAAATGATGTGATGTTGTCTGTTTACAATAACTACTTCCAAGGGACTTTAGCGCTGGTTATCGATGCGTTTGCAACCTTACCTGTAGCGTTAGCATTGTCAGGTGTTTTCTTAGCTTGGTTGATGTATATCAAAATGCCGAGTATTCCTGCTAAATTGAAAAAAATGTGTCCTCGTGGTTACTATGTACTTGACAGTGCCTATGGTTTTGACCGCTTGAATGAAATCGTATTTGTTGACGGAACTCGAAAATTAGCTAGCTTCTTTAGTAAAGCAGTTGATATTAAGTTGATCGATACAGGCATGGTGACAAGAACATTTATGGCGGTTGAGAATGCAGGTCAAGCGTTACGTTTAACACAAACGGGTTATATGTATCACTATGCGTTTGCGATGATTTTTGGCTTACTAGCAATGCTAGTTTGGGCCCTTTGGTAATTTAAAGAATAAGATATAAGGGAATGGATTTCATGCTTACAGGCTTTCCAATTTTAAGCACATTAATTTGGCTTCCAATTGTTGGTGGTTTACTCGTGCTATTTGCAGGGCGTAACAATCCTACACTAGCTAAATGGTTATCGTTATTCACGGTAGTGTTAACGTTTATTCTTTCAATTCCACTATGGACTGGATTTGATACAACAACTGCCTCTATGCAGTTTGTTGAAAATGTGCCATGGATACCCATGTTCAATGTCAACTATCATCTTGGTGTTGATGGACTTTCTATGCCATTGGTTCTTTTAACCACTTTTACTCAAGTATTGGTTATTGCTTCCGCTTGGGATGTGATTAAAGACCGTGTAGAACAGTATATGGGTGCGTTCCTGATCATGGGTGGAATCATGGTTGGTGTTTTTGTTGCACTAGACTCAATTCTATTCTACGTGTTCTGGGAAGCGCTACTGATTCCAATGTTTATCGTTATTGGTAAATGGGGTGGGCCTAAACGTGTCTATGCTACATTAAAGTTCTTCTTGTATACCTTTCTTGGTTCGGTATTCATGCTCGTGGCTTTCTTATACATGTACTATCAATCAGGCAGCTTCTCGATTTTAGATTTCCATGGCATGCAACTTGGAATGATGGCTCAGATCTTAATCTTCCTTGCGTTTTTGGCGGCCTTTGCAGTCAAAATCCCAATGTTCCCAGTGCACACTTGGTTACCTGATGCTCACGTTGAAGCACCTACGGCAGGTTCCGTAGTTCTAGCGGCGATTATGTTGAAGATGGGTGGTTACGGTTTCGTACGTTTCAGTTTGCCAATTACGCCTGACGCGTCAATGACTTTAGACTGGTTAGTGATCGGATTATCCTTAATTGCAATCGTGTACATCGGTATTGTGGCTTTAGCGCAATCTGATATGAAGAAATTGGTGGCCTATTCCTCTATTTCTCACATGGGTTTCGTTACCCTAGGTATGTTTGTTGTTTACGACATTATGCAATCAACAGGTTCTATGCAAGGTGCGCAACTGGGTATGGAAGGTGCGATGGTGCAAATGATCTCTCACGGGTTTATTTCAGGTGCCATGTTCCTTGCCATCGGTGTTCTGTATGACCGAATGCATACTCGTGAAATTTCAGCCTACAGTGGTGTAGTGAATAAAATGCCATGGTTTGCCATGTTCGCGGTACTGTTTGCAATGGCTAACGTAGGTCTTCCTGGTACTTCTGGTTTTGTTGGGGAGTTCATGGTTATCTTAAGTGCATTTAAAGCGAATATTTGGTACGGAACGCTTGCGGCTACAACGTTAATTATTGGTGCGGCTTATACGCTATGGATGATCAAACGAGTATTCTTTGGTCCTGTTACTAATGAAAACGTTGAAAAGCTTCAAGATTTAAATAAGCGTGAGTTTGCCATTATGGCAACCCTAGCGATCTTTATTATTGGATTGGGTGTCTTCCCAAGTCCATTAATTGAAGTGATGCATACTTCTGTTGAACATTTACTTGTTCAAGCAACAACTTCTAAACTGTAATTAGGAATAGGTGAGTTAACCATATGAATTTTGTTATTCCATCATTTGCACCAGCTGTCCCAGAAATGGTGCTATTAGCACTTATTTCGACTATCTTGATAGCGGACACTTTCTGGTCAAAACGTTTTCAATTTGCGACCTACTACGCAACCCAAATCAGTTTGATTGTCGTTGGCTTTATCATTATTTCGAGTTTTGCTACGGTTCAAGTCATTACTTTCGATGGCAGCTTTGTCCGAGATAGTTTTTCGGATGTTTTAAAACTTTTTGCACTGGCCGTTTCATTTGGGGTGTTTTTCTTTGCAAGAGAATACCTGCAACAGCATAAGTTTTTCAGTGGAGAATTTTTTGTATTAGGTTTGTTTGGTGTATTAGGTATGTTCGTCATGATTTCGGCGCACAATATGATCACCATGTACCTAGGTCTAGAAATTATGTCATTGGCGATTTACGCCATGGTGGCCTTACGTAAAGACTCAGCTAATGCATTAGAAGCAGCGCTTAAATACTTTGTATTAGGTGCCTTAGCAACAGGTATGTTGTTATACGGTTTCTCAATGATTTATGGTGCGACTGGTTCCATTACCTTCCCTGAAATTGCCAGCATTATTGGGGCAGGTAAAGCGGACAGTGTTGTTCTTTCGTTCGGTGTGGTGTTTGTCGTGATTGGTTTAGCCTTTAAACTGGGTGCCGTTCCATTCCACATGTGGGTTCCAGATGTTTATCACGGGTCGCCTACAGCGGTTACTATGTTCCTAGCCACAGCGCCTAAAATTGCCGCTTTCGCAATGCTGTACCGTTTGCTAGCGGAAGCCATGCCAGACTTAATTGCAGATTGGCAATCGTTAATCATTATGCTGTCTGTGCTATCCATGGCAGTGGGTGCCGTGGTTGCTATTGTTCAAGACAACCTTAAACGCATGTTGGCTTACTCTGGTATCGGGCACATGGGTTTCCTATTACTAGGTGTCATTGCCGCAACGCCTGATGGTTATGCATCAGCCATGTTCTATGTGGTGATCTATGCTATTACAGGTGTGGCTGGTTTCGGTATGATCGCAGCGCTTTCTAGAACAGGTAAAGAATTTGACCTAGTAGCCGATTTTAAAGGCTTAAATGCACGTAATCCGTGGTTAGCCTTTATGATGATGATGATCATGTTCTCTATGGCGGGTGTGCCTCCGTTTGTCGGATTCTGGGCTAAGCTTTTAGTTATCGAAGAAGTGGTTCAAGCTGGGTTCTTATGGCTTGCAGTGCTGGCGGTTGTGGTTGCGGTAATCAGTGCTTTCTACTACCTAAAAGTCATCAAAGCCATGTACTTTGATAAGCCAGAAGACAATACACGTTTGGAACCAATCAATGGTACCTTAACAATTGGTGTGAGCGCTATTGCTATACTACTGTTGGTTTTAGGTCTATTACCTGGTTCAATGATTGATATATTCTTCTTCAGCTTGAACGCAGCTTAAGACGATTTAGTGATTAAAAAGCCCGAATTTCGGGCTTTTTTTATTTAAGGATACAAATATGGATTTAAATCAATCTGTTTGGTTGTTATTGATTACAGGCTTTGTTTTGGCCAATATGCCATTTGTGCTGGGTAACCGACTGTTCTTATTTATTAAAGTGCCACACAAATCTATTGTGGTTAACTTTGTTGAACTGTTTGTCTACTTTATTATTACAGGCGTGTTTGCGTACCTGTTAGAAAATAAGAGCATGGGGCACGTCGCACCACAAACTTGGGAGTTCTATACCGTAACCTTATTTATGTTTCTTATATTTGCTTTCCCTGGTTTTATTTATCGCTACAACCTACGTCAGTTTATAAATAAGCACAAAGCCTAAATAAACACAAATAAGGCGGCTTAGGGGGTTGTGTTAATTGATAAAATCCCTATAATACGCCACATCGAAACGCATTACTGGTTTCAAGTTACAAATTGTCGCGGGGTGGAGCAGCTTGGTAGCTCGTCGGGCTCATAACCCGAAGGTCATAGGTTCAAATCCTGTCCCCGCTACCACATTCTAAAACCTGATTTTCATACACCTAGTGTGTTTTGAAAATCAGGTTTTTTTTTGCCTAAAATTTGTCCTGATAAGAAAATTGTAGAAGCCCATAGACGGTGCTCGATTTAGGGGCTATTTAAGATGTAGGTGAGTCGAGTCAGTTTCTCTTTGCCCCTCTATCATCTGATCCATCAGCATACTTATGTAGAAACACTAAAGGCGCTACATTTGGATAGTGCAGGTCGCCCGATCATGCTATTCATCTTGCTGGTTTAGTAAGACTGACTGCTCTTCTTGAGGTTTGAAGTACTTCGAGATCCAGCTTCGAAGCTCTTTACTTGTGGTGTCTATTCTCGCTCTGCAACCTCAATAATTTGATGTTCACATTCAGAGACTTTCTTTACGGCTGTATTTTGAATTCTTATGAGTATTGTGTACGAGTCAATGCTTTCACATCTATTTTTTTGGTTAATTGCAACCCTATTCGGTGTTTACAAGGCTAGGAGCATGCATCCCCACTCCATATTTACCCTAAAAGGATCTTAACCATTACTACTTATATTGAAAATACCTTTGTTTTTTAGGGGTATTATTTTTACGCATCAATTATGTTTTTATGCTAAGGTCTTGTCGAAATCAAATATATGATTCTAATTCAATTAAAAAATAAGGAGTTTTAAGCAGATGGTAGTGCGTGTAATGGGTGGGAAGTTATTTCAATTGAGTTCGGTTTTTTTGTTCACAGTCGCTTTGAGCGCTTGTGGAGGTGGAGGAAGCAGTGGTGGTACAGATGACGACGGAAGCAGTGCTACTGCTGTTATATCACTAACGCCTCAAAAAGTGACTGAAGAAAATTATTATGAAATTGCCCAAATGGCGATTGCACAACTGGGTGTTTCTGGTGATTCAAGTGCGTCAAGTGTAAATTCTCTTGAGACAATGAGCAATCGTCCGCCCTTGTTAGAGTCTATGGCTGTTAGTGCGGCAGACTGTGATAGTGGTTCTGGAACAGAGAATGATAACTTTCAAATTCTAGGGAAAATTAGCAATGGGGACAGTTTTGATAGTATTCTTAAAAATTGTAAAAGCAGTTTTTCTAGTGGTGGTTATATCTTATCGGATGGTCGACATAAAGGAAGTTTTACTCTAACGGGTGATTATTTAGGAGGGGGCATGGGTACTTATATTTCAAGATCTGAATATGAATCTAGGCTAACCAAAACTTATCTACCTCCTGAGCCTTCTTTTTCTATGCTTTTAGATGGTGATATTACTTATGATGCAGAAAGAACGGATGTGTCAAATCGTTGGAGGCAGGATTTTAAAAAATTGTATATCGAAACGAAAGAAGATGGTGTTGTAAACTGGTCTGCTTTGATAACAGATAGTTATTCTGAGTGGATAGACAACGTTCCGGTGAGTACTTATTCTTTGAAGAGTAAGGGTGATTACTTTTTTGGGAGCCCTTCCCAAAAAATGTTTTCAGTGAAAATAGATTTTGATTTAACGGGATCTTTAGATCCGTTAGGGTTTAATGGTCGGGGTGCTCCTGCGGGAGGTACAGCAAAGATTTTTGATAAAGAGAGCCCTGCCATTATTGCGATGACAGTGAATGATAGTCAAGTTTTGATTGAGTGCGATTTAAATGGCGATGGGTTTTCTGAGTTTACGAGAACCATTAACACGACACAACTATTTCCGCGTTAATATTCAAGAATTGCTAGATTAATGAATAAAACCGATTGAAACTTCTTCGAGTTCTCTTACAAAACCAGTGAATAGCTATTGGCTATTCACTGGTTTTCTGCCTTATTTAGAGAAATGTAACCTTATTTTTTTGAATTCTAGTGTAATGATTTTTTACTAAGGCCGTTCTGTATAAAGACTTAACGGTTTCTATTTTAGAATGTAAGGAGCTTGGGAAACATAAAGCCTAAACTACCTATACGACGCAGAAACCGATACTCACTACAACCACTACAGAACCTACGACCCCCATACAGGACGATACCTCACCAGCGACCCCATCGGCTTAAAAGGGGGCTTAAACCACTACGCCTACGCCAAAAACAACCCAAACCGCTGGACAGATCCGCTCGGATTATTCTCTGTTGAAGGGATAGCCGACGCCGTAGAAGGCTGGGTTAATGCAGGTGGAAAAGCCGCGCTTGACACCCTGATAGGCGAAGACTTCCAATTCAACGCCGCCAGCATTGTATATGGGCTACCCGACTCCTTTCAAACCATCTCAGGCAACGACCCCTTACTCGAAGCCCCCAGCGCACAACTGCAACAATATTTTGGAGACGGTCAAGCCATCGGCGACATGATCAATGTCATGGTCTCCATTGCAGGGGTACAAGCCGCCAACAAGCTGACGAATTACAGCCCTAAAGGTCTTGTTAATTTTCTGGTAAAAAAAGGGACTGGTATAGGGCTGGGAGACGTTGCCAAAGCCGCGATGGGCGCCTACTTAGCATACGAGTTTGGGCAAGCCGCCAAACCGCTCTTTGACCAACTGGTCGACATCAGTGACAGAATAGCCAACCTAGACACCCTATCCATGTGCGATCAAGCACTGGAACAGCAAGCCATCACCGATCAAATCGCCCAAGCCACGCTAGAGTTTGTAAAAGAAGTCGGTATAGGCAAGCTTGATGGCGTGATGGGCAAACTGAGCTTCAATAAAAAGAAAGACAAAAAAGAAAATCAAAAATACGGCAGTAAAGAGTTCTTTAAAGACCTTAATGCAAGCGGCAAAAAATCTAGTATGTACGGTTTGCTTGGCGAAAAAGAAGCCACGCGCGGATTAGAAGATCGAGGTTGGACAACCTTAAAAGGAGAGAAAATCACTCAACCAAATTGGAACCAGTTCAAGCTAGAACATGCCGCCTATACAGGACAAACGGGTATTGATGGTATCTTCAAGAGAATCGGTGAAGATGGTAATATTGAATATATGATTTTGGAAGTTAAAACCAAAGTAAATGGTATTCAACCCGCTAAATGTAGAGCTGGTTCAAGAGGGGGAAGTTTATGTGGAACCCAAGATGGTTATCAGTTATCAGATAACTGGATATTGGGTCGTGTGGGCACTTCTGGTTTAAGCAGGGAAAACAGAGAAAACATTGAAGATGCCATTGAAAAACCAACTGACAACCCTAATATAAAAATCACTCGCTATCTTGCCCGAGTCAGTAATAACAAGGTGGAATACCATGAAATTACCCCTAAGGGGGGTGATGATGTAGGAGCTGTAGGTGGCACGGCTGATTTTACTTATAACCATATTTTGAAAAAATGGTGAGCTAAATTTAATAAAGGAGCAACTTTAAATGTTAAGAGATAAAAAACAATTTGATCTAAAAGAGTTTGAAGATAACCTTAATTTCATTACAGAACGGATTGCAAATAAACCCAAGTATTCAAAATATAGATTAGATGTTTTGTTAATGAAATATACCCGAGGCGATAGCTTTGAGAATCTGACGCAACATTTTGAGCGACTTATAGAATTTTTATTAGCATACAAACATGAAAAATTAGAACGAGAAATTGAAATTTTCAAGTTTACTTATTTAGAAAGAGATTCCTATATCCTACTGGCTTTTGCCATCGCCTTACCTATTTCAGAGAAAACATGGCATACACTGACTCATGAAATCCTGATACCTTTTGGAAGAGACTATATAACCGATCGTATCATTGCGACGCGTAATTCAGAAAGAAAGGTAGCCGACTTTGAAACTTGGGATAAAACAGCACCCGCACATCAAAAATATTTTAAACTTCTCGGTGAAGCGCTTGAAGCCCCCCCAGAAGATCAGCCAGAACTCGTCTATAAGCAGTTAAAAAAATGGCGTCATAAGAACTGGAGAGGTTCGGTCACACATGGGAGTGATCCTGATTTTACCCCTAATCCATGCTACTACGGTCAATTCTCTTATGAAGTCGCCGCCGTGGTGATGGCCTTTAATATTGATGACACGCTCTTTCAAGAAGACATCTACTATCCCAAAGAGTTGGTAGACTACTATCGAGAACGTACTCAAACCAAAATTTAACTTCCCACAAATTTAATCTAACCAAATCAATCCCCCTTAAAACCAATCTAAATATAGGGGGATAAGTTTTTATCCTTATCGTTTGAACACACCAACAACCCGCTCAGCAAAATAGACCCGCTCGGACTGTCCGAACTCACCCCAGATGACAACAGCTATCTAGCCGAAATCGCAGACATGGCCGTTGAAAAAGGAGAAGCCTTCCTTATTGGTGAACACTTCCAAAACAACGCCACCAGCATTGTCTTCGGGTTACCAGACGCCTTTCAAACCATCGCAGGCAACGACCTCTTACTCCAAGCCCCCAGCGCACAACTGCAACAATTTTTTGGAGACGGTCAAGCCATCAACAACATGATTAACGTCATG
>Ga0316204_10003286_pt1 | contig 32959 bp, 28 predicted proteins | sample 6monrhotite_MG_2_FD_205661 | JGI IMG/M metagenome (GOLD analysis project Ga0316204, IMG submission 205661) | Microbial mat bacterial communities from mineral coupon in-situ incubated in ocean water Damariscotta River, Maine, United States -... | ecosystem: Environmental > Aquatic > Marine >... | reverse complement strand
GTTCGATATGCATGGGTGATTATCCTTTCGTACCCACCGTACTAAGCCCCTGTCCCGCAGGGGCTCTCAACACACAGGCAGGTCTCCTGGCTCACGGATATTGGCCTTCTTGCACCTTCCCAAAGCGAGGCTTCAGTGGCTTAAAGCAAGTCGGCTACCGTTAACAGTTGCGTGGGCAGCCACGGATCAGGACCCGTCGAGGTCATCCCTACCGTGTTCCCTTTTCATCCAGTAAGCTTCGCTCACTTGGAACCTGTGCAGTGTTATTTTTGGCAGAGTCTCTGCGTGAAGGCAACCTTTCCCCTTTTATTTATAAAAGAGGCGTATGATCGCGCCAATCAAGACCGACCCGAAACTGACATAAGGCTAAACAACCATGACCAAAGCGAGAGCCCGCGAACGCGCCAAGAACAAAGCGTCGCGCAAGCCCAAAGACCAAGGCATCGATGCCACGCGAAACGAACAGGCCAACCGTCCCGGTCAATTCGACCCCGGCACGCATTCGATCAAAGGCCCCGGCATGCGCGCTGGCGGCAACAGCTTTGGCGGCGCAAAACGCGGATCAGCACGTTCTAAGTAGAAGTGCGCCGCCCCCTAGCGCACCACCATCACCGAATTGTGCGCGGTCTGCATCACCTTCAACGCCACCGAACCGACGAAAAAGCGTTCCAGCCCGTTTTTGCCCCCATCGGCGAGCACGATCAGCGAATAATCCGGGCCGGTCTCGACGATTTCTTCCACCGCGTTGCCGACACGGGTGAGCGTTTCCACCACGTTGACGTCCATGTCGTCGAGCAGTTTGCGCGCATTGTTGACGGCCTTTTTGGCCTCGACTTCGCTTTCAACATCCGGCGCCACCGCCAACAGGCTGATGGGGCATTCGCACAGACTCGCGATGTAAGCGTCTTTTTTGATCATATCGGTGGCGGATTCGGAGCCGTCGGTACACAGCAAATGACCGTGTCCGATTTCCAAATCGCGTGCCACCAAAACGGAACACGGCGCGTGAATGGCGATTTTTTCCGCCACGGCGGGATCGAAAAAGCCCTTCAAGCCCTTGCCGCTCCACCGTGCCGACGCGCCGATGATGATCAGGTCGTAATGGCCCAATTCCCACTGATCCAAGATGCCGGTGACCACATCACGCGCGACCTTGAGTTTGAGCACGATTTTCTTACCCGACTTGGCGGTGAAATCGATCTTGTTGTCGCCCAGGCTGGTGCCGGAAATATCGGTGTGAAAGGCTTTTTCTTCCCAATCTTCGCGCAGATTGCCGAGCTCCATCAACAGGTCGCGGCCTTTTTTCAGATAGGTGATGCCGGGAAGTTCCAGCCCCCATTCCAACATGTTGCCGCGCGCCACGTCCATTTGCAGGCCGCCGGTGCTCAAGCCCTGGTCCGCAGGGCGCACATAGCACAGCACGATGTCGACATCCTCGCCCTTGGCGATTTTGGCCGCATAGCGCAGTCCGCGGTAGGACTCATCCGATCCATCAATGCACACCAAAATGCGAAAACGCGCGAGGTGCGGCTTGTCCGTGTCGTTGATGTCGTCGATATCGAGGTCTTCAACGTCGTCATTCATGTGCTTTGCCCCTGTGCCCCATGGTTACGCTTTAACCTCCCAGCAAGGGCCAGTACAGCCCTGCCGCAGCCAACATAATGATGGTGGACATCACCACCATTTTCCACCCCACGGTCAAAAAGTCCGTGGTCTTGAGATAACCCGACGCATAAACGATGGTGCACGCCGGGGTGCCGACCACCGTCAGGTACGCAAACGCCGACGATACCGCGGTGATGTAGCCGATCACAATCGGGCTTTCCTGCGCCGCCACGGCGAGTTTCAGCACAATCGGACCGAGCACCGCCACCGCCGCGCCATTGGACATGGTATTGGTGACGGTCGTCGTCAACAGCGACACCGCCGCCCACAGGCCGATGCCTTCGTCCATGCCCAGCGGCGCTAAGATATCAAGGAAGTTCTGCGCTACCCACGCCGCGGCCCCGGTGTCTTTCATCTGCACACCCAGCGAAATCGCCGCCGCGTACAGCAACACCACGCCCCAGTTGACGCCCGAGTTCACATCGGGCCACGCCACCAGCCCCGCGATCAAAAACGCCGCCGCGCCCAAAATGGCGATGGTACCCATGCCGTATTCGGTGGAACCAAATATCCAGCCAAACAGCACCAGGGCGAAAATAATGATCGACACCCAATCGCCGCCCTTCATCGGGCCTTGCTTTTCGACCTGCGCGCGGAGCTTCACCACCGCACGCGACAAATCTTTGTATTCGGGGCGGAACGTGATCAGCAAAATGATCGTCACGAACGGCACCTGAATGAGGAAAATCGGATACGCGTACATCATCCAGTGCACGTAATCGATCAGGTATTGAAAGGTTTCGGGGTTGAGCGGATCGTAAAAAAACTCTTTCCAATAGCCGATCATGATGGCGTTACGCGCGCCGCCGGACGGCGTGCCGATGCCCGCCACCGAACAGCCGTACGAGATCGAAAACAGCAGCACAGCGGCCAGATTGCGGACCTTTTTAGGATCGTTGCTGGTCAGCTGAATCAGCGTGATGCCCACCGGCAGCATCATCGCCGCGACCGTGTGCTCACCCACGAACGAGGCCAATACGCCCGACACCAAAGCGATACCGAAAGCGATGCGAGAGGTCTTGGTGCCGGTCATGCGCACCAACAGCCAAGCGATTCGGGTGTCGAGCTTTTGTTTGACCACCGCCACCGCCAACATCAACGAGCCCATGATGAACAGTACGCTGTCGCTCATCAGCGATTTGGCGACCACCTTGCTGTCGATGCCCATCAAAATCACTTGGCCGATGACGATCAACAGCGCCACCGTGGGCAGCGGCACAGGTTCGGTCACGAACAAAATGGTGGCGACCACACTCATCGCCAAAATGGTCATCCCGGCGGTGGTCAGGCCTTCCGGCGTGGGCATATACATCAGCCCGGCGCCAACCGCCATGGCGATGAAGAACCAACGCTTTTCCCAGAAATACAGATAATTACCGCGCCGACGAAGGCCGGCGATGGGCTTTACCAGCTTGAGCGCCCGACCCGCGGTGCGGGCGCGAACTGTACTGGCCTTAGTGGGCTCCGGATCACCATCAGACATATCAGCTACCTGCCTCTATCCAGATGACTTGCGAGGAACGCCGCAGCAGCGATGCTTCCCCTGTCATCGCGTATCTTTGTGACAGTTTAACGTCAAAAACAAACTTGGAACAACTGACTAACACTCAAAATTCCATATCGCGGACATAAAACCTTATGCACATACGAAAAAGCCCGCCCAGTTTCGCATATGGAAACCGTGGCGGGCTTAGGTATTTTAAATGTTAGCGTTGTTAGGCGCTGTAAGCATCCCGAATAGCTTTAATGGTGGCGACGTAGTCGTCGCCCTTGAACACCGCCGAGCCGGCGACCAAGCAGGTTGCGCCCGCATCGACCACGGATTTCGCGGTGGCCGCGTTAACGCCGCCATCGACTTGGATGTCGATGGGACGATCGCCGATCATCTCTTTGACCGCGCGGATTTTGTTCAGCGCTGCGGGAATGAAGCTTTGACCGCCGAAACCGGGGTTAACGCTCATGATCAACACCATGTCGAGTTGATCGATAACGTTTTCCAACACGTTGACAGGCGTGTGCGGGTTGAGCGACACACCGGCTTTTTTGCCCAGGCCCTTGATCACTTGGATGGACCGATCCAGGTGTTTGTCGGCTTCGGCGTGGACCACGATCTGGTCGGCGCCCGCTTTGGCGTAATCTTCAAGGAAGGGTTGCGCCGGGTCGATCATCAAGTGAACGTCGAAGAACTTTTTGGTCCATGAACGGATGCACGAGATCACCGGCGGGCCGAAGGTCAGGTTGGGCACGAAGTGGCCGTCCATGACGTCGATATGAATCCAATCCGCGCCGGCTTCGTCGACGGCTTTGACTTCTTCGCCCAAACGCGCGAAATCCGCTGACAAAATGCTGGGAGCAATCTTGACGGTATCGGTCATGGTGTTTCTCCGTAAATCATGAACTGAGGGTCATCAAAACCCTATTAACAGGGCTTCTTGTAAGAGAAGGCCCCCGCCAATGACGGGGGCCTTCCGGGTGGTTCTGGGATAGGTGCGAGCGGACCTCCCCAGGTTTACTCGTCGCCCAGAACCTCCGCGATCTCTTAAATTTGCCCGACGTTTCAAACCAATTTAGTCGAACCCTAATGCAGGTACCTACCCGGTTGGTTTGATCATCGAACAAACGATGATTTTTTGTATGGCAGTTTTCTAATGAAGTCAATTAAACAAAGCTAAGAATGGCTGATTTTAAGTACTTATGGACCTTTTCCAACCCTATCGGGTAGTCCGTGACTGCCCGTTTATAGGGCCCGTTATTTGGTTAAGGCCATAAACAGTTGCGGCAGTTTTTCCGGCAACCTGTCGACATTGTCGATCACCGTGTACTGCTTACCGAATATATCGCCAATGTATTCATCGGCTTTTTTGTCGAGATTGATGCAGTACGTATAGATGCCCTGCTGGTCGAGTTCCTGAACAGCTTTGCGGGTGTCTTCGATCAAATGGCGTTCATCATCGACGTCGATGTCGAACGGCTCGCCGTCGGTCAGCACCAGCAGCAGTTTTTTGGATGATTTGCGCTGGCTAAGGGTCTGTGCGCTGTGGCGCAAAGCCGCGCCCATGCGGGTCGAGTAGCCCGCCTCGATCGCCGCCAAGCGCCCTTTGACCTCATCATCCCACGGTTCGGAATAGCCCTTGATGTGCTGGTAGCGCACTTCGTGGCGGGAATTGGAAGAAAACCCGGCAATCGCCAGTTCGTCACCCAAACGGTCCACCGCCCACCCCATTAGCGAAACCGCTTCTTGGCTGAGTTCGAGAATCGTTTGTGAACAGCCGTCGGGGATTTCATTCACCGACTGCGACAAATCCAACAGCAACATCACCGAAATATCGCGACCGTCGTGACGGTGGCTCATGTTGACGCGCGGGTCGGGCTGGGCGCCGGACTTCAAATCGATCAGCGAGCGAATCGCCACGTCGAGATCAAGTTCCGATCCATCCTCTTGATAACGCACCCGCACGTAATGCTGCGGCTTCAACATGTCGAGGATCTGCTTTAAGCGTTTGGCCAACAGCGCGTGCTTGCTCAACAAGCCATCGATCACCCCCGCGTCGCCCTGGGGGTGCAGGCTTTCGTACAGGCTGACCCAATCGGGACGGTAAGTTTTGGAGTGATAGTCCCATTCCGGATAATGGCGCGGCGGCAGCCCCTGCTCTTCCTCGGCGTCTTTTTCGGACGCGGTGCGCAGTTGCTCTTCGAACATTTCCTCATCATCGCCAAGCTCGTGATATTTCCACATATGGCGATTGTCGTCGCGGTAGCCGATTTCGGTGTCGGTGAAGTAGACGTTGGCCGATTGATCCTCTTGGCGACGGGTGCGGGCGATGTACGAAACCGCCAAATTGGCGACCTCTTGGGTGGAGCTTTCGCCGTCCGCTATAAGTCCATGGAAACGTTCGACGAATTCAACCACGTCCTTGTTTTTATAAGGGTGATCCGCATCCAGGACGGCGTAAGAAAACATCGCCAAACGGTGACGGATGCACGACTGGATGCTGGGATCGCAATCGTCTTCGATGGGTTTGGGATGCAGCGCCAAAAACAAGCGGCGCATGCCGGGATATTCACGGATTGTCAGTTGCTCGACCCGGCAATCTTCGAACATTTCCGCCGCGACGCGCTGAAACGGGCTGAAGTTGTCGGCGAAAATGGCGACGGTCCAACGCCGGTGCGCGGCCATGTGCGCCAGCAGCACCCGGTAACGATCCGTGCCCTTCACATGCTCGCCAGTGTCCAGATTGTCAAAATCGTCATAGACGTCCGGCACCCGCAGGCCCAGCTCGTCATAATAGGGCATCGGCTGGCGCAGTTCATCAAAGCCCCGCGAGTACGGCACGAAGTGCGCTTGGTGTTCCAGCCACATGCCTTTCATATACAGATTCAGCTTACGCTCATTATCGGCGAACAGCGTGCCATGGCGTTCGCGCTGCAAGATCGCCTTAGAATCCGCCGATTGCAGCGAAAAGTAATCTTTTTGCCGTTCGGGGTGGTTGATGTAGTGACGTTGGCCGTAATCGATCCAGTTTTTCAAGCCTTCCAGCGACAACTGGCTCAACAAATACGGCATCTGGTTCAGCATCTCTGGCAGGCCGGGGCTGGGAATGGTGGTGTGAATGCCGTGGATCGACCCGGTGGTCTTGTCCATGAAATCGAACAGCTTGGTGACGAACTGGCAAAACAGCTCTTCGGAGCCCAAGCGCCTGGACGCCTCACCCAAGGTCTGCAAAAACGGCAAGATCGCCTTGCCGTTGGGGGTGCGCGATATCTTCCACACCGCCTGAGAGACTTTTTCGATGATGTCTTCGCCCAGATTCTGGCCGATGGTCGGCATTTCCGCCAGATACACCTGCACCGGCTCGAACCCGCGCCCGATCATGCAAATCAGCGACGCGCCATCCAAAAGGGAGCGCATACCCGCCGGGGACAGACGCACCACGGCGTCTTCCATGCAGCCCGCGAACGCGGTGTCGAGCTGCTCAAACCCACACGTCAGGTGCGAGCGCAGTTCGTCCAGTTCGTCTTGACTGAGGGTCATAGCGACGTTTTCCTTACGAAGGGCCTATTGCAGCTTCTCAGCCGAACACGGCGTCGATGGAATGCTTCAAGGTGGCGGCGATGTCGGCGTCGTCGGTGATCGGCGCAACCAAAGCCATACGACACGCGTCATTCGGCTTGATGCCTTGCTTGATCAAGCGCGCGGCATAGACCAACAGACGCGTCGAAATCCCCTCATCCAGGCCGTGGCCCTTGAGATTGCGCGCGGTTTCACCGATTTTTACCAACTTTGTGGCGGTGTCTTCGTCGGTGCCGGTTTCCTTGGCGATGATGCCCGCTTCGATCTTGCCTTCGGCGTATTCGAAATTGAGACCCGAAAAGCGCTGCTTGGTGGACTGTTTCAAGTCCTTCATCAAGCTCTGGTAGCCGGGATTGTAGGAAATCACCAACTGGAAATCTTCGTGCGCGTGGACCAATTCGCCCTTTTTGTCGAGCGGCAGCGTGCGGCGGTGATCGGTCAGCGGGTGGATCACCACGGTGGTGTCCTGGCGTGCTTCGACCACTTCGTCGAGGTAACAGATCGCGCCGATGCGCGCCGCTACGGTCAGCGGGCCGTCCAACCAACGGGTACCGCTGGCGTCCAGCAAATAGCGACCGACCAGATCCGACGCCGTCATGTCTTCGTTACAAGCGACTGTGATCAGTGGCTTTTTAAGCTTCCATGCCATGTACTCGATAAACCGCGACTTGCCGCAGCCGGTCGGTCCTTTGACCATCACCGGAAGACGTTCGGCATAAGCGGCTTCATAAAGCTCCACTTCACTGCCGAGGGCTTGGTAGTACGGCTCTTCAGCGACCATGTACTGTTGAGAGTCGGACATAGCTTAGAATCCTTCAAAACGTTCAGTTCGGAGAAAAAAACGGCCGAGAGCAGTTTAAACCACTCCCGGCCGCCTTTGTTCAGCTTATTGCCGGGGGGTGCTTACTTGTGCACGCCCAACTTTTCGCGCCAGCCCGGGAAGATCGTGTCGGCGTCGCCAGGGAAGCTTTCGAACGCACGTGCGAACTCTTTGTGCTCCTTAGCGAATTCGATCGGATCGGCACCGGCTTTCCAGCACTCGTAGGCTTGACGCAGCGAGATCGCGCCAGCAGCCGGGCTGTCGATGTGACCGTAAGAACCGCCGCCCGAAGTGTTGATCAAGTTGGCGTGACCGAGGTTTTCGAAGAAGCCCGGCAGACGCAGCGCGTTCATGCCGCCCGAGATGATCGGGGTGGTCGGCTTCATGCCATACCATTCCTGGTGATAGAACGGGCCGTCGGCGCTGTCGCGTTCGATCATGTAGGCGATGTTCTTATCAGACGTTTCGCCTTCCATTTTGCCGTAGCCCATGGTCCCCACGTGGATACCGGAAGCACCCTGCAAGCGAGACATTTTGGCCAAAACAAAGGCTGTGTAACCACGCATAGCGGACGGCGACGTTACGGCGCCGTGACCAGCACGGTGATAGTGCAGGTACTGGTTGGGGAAGCAACGACGCGCGGTCGTGATCATGCCCGGGCCACCAACATAGCCATCAACCAACAACGCAACTTTGTCAGCATCGGGGCCGAAGGTTTCCAGAACAAACTCGCCACGGGCCAGCATTTCATAGTGATCGTCAGCCGTGATGTTGGCGGAGAACAATTTGGCTTCGCCGGTTTCGTCCTGCGCGCGTTTCATGGCGTCATAAACGAGCGGAAGCGTTTCTTTCATCGGGGCAAAAGTTTGGTTGCCTTGGGGCTCATCGTTTTTGATGAAGTCACCGCCCAGCCAGAACTGGTAAGCCGCTGTAGCGAACTGTTTCGGGCGCAGGCCCAATTTCGGCTTAATGATGGTACCGGCGATGTAGCCGCCGTCTTTGAGCGGACGACCCAAGACGCGCCACATGTCGGAGATGTCCTTAGACGGGCCATCGAACAGTTGAATGGCGCGTGGCGGCATCCAGAAATCGTGGATTTTGGCGTGCTTGATGTCGCCCATGCCTTGGTTGTTGCCGATGACCAGCGTCAAGAAGGAGACGATCATCATGCGGCCGTCCGTCACGTTGCGATCAAACAGATCCAACGGATAGGCAATTTTCATGATGTGCTTGGCTTCGTCGATTTCGTAAACCATCGCATCAACACTCTTGGTAAAGTCATCCGTGGTGGAGACTTCAACGTTGGTGCCGGTGGAGCTTTCTGCCGCAAAGTGAGCAGCGGCTTCAAGATAGCCGTAGCCAGTCTGCGGCTCCATGACGTACGCAACCAAGATATGGTTGCCACCTGCGATAAGCTCGTCTTCTTTAAGGCTCAAATCTGCATAACGATTAGACTGGTCCATAGTAGGCCCTCTCTTTTGCGTCTCGATTAACGTGAAGCACCCAAAGTTTGCGTCGGGGGGTGCCTTCACCTTCCTGTTTGTTTTTTTGTTGAAGCGTGCCCAACCCCGATACGGTGTCCAACAACCCTTCAAGTGAGAGGGACTATACGGTTCGTCGTGATATAAAAAAACTCATTTATATTGATGATTAGGATAAGTTTTGCTTATAGTGTCACAGCAATGTCTTGCATCGCGTCACTTACAGCTTGGTTGTGGATTTACATATGCACGTCACGTTACGCCAATTGGAAGCCTTCGTCACGGTCGCGCGACACCTTAGCTTCACCCGCGCGGCGGAAGAATTAAACCTCACCCAGCCCGCCGTATCGATGCAGATCAAGCAGTTGGAAAGCCAGCTTGGCCAGGCGCTGTTTGAGCAAATGGGCAAAAAGATCTACCTCACCGAGGCTGGACACGACGTGCGCCAATACGCCCGCTCAATTCTGCAACAGGTCGATGACATGAAAGCGGGACTGGAAAACTTGTCGGGGTTGGAGCGCGGCACGCTGAGCATCTCGGTGGCGACCACCGCGCACTATTTCGCGCCAAAGCTTTTGAGCATCTTTTACGAACGTTACCCCGGCGTGAACGTCAAATTGGACGTCACCAACCGCGAAAGCCTGGTCAGCCAGTTGGAAAACAACACCGTCGATATGGTGATCATGGGCCGCCCGCCCGAAGACATTGACGTTGAATCGGGCGCGTTCATGGAAAATCCGCTGGTGCTGATCGCCCCCGCCGACCATCCGTTTACCCGCGAAAAATCCATTCAGCTCACACGCCTGGAAAATGAAGTTTTCTTGGTCCGTGAAGAAGGCTCCGGCACCCGCAAAGCCATGGAGATGTTTTTTGCTCAACACGGCATCCAAATGACAACCGGCATGGAAGTGAGCTCCGACGAAGCCATAAAACGTAGTGTCCAGGCCGGCTTGGGCCTTGGCATCATGAGCCGCGATGCGGTGCAGAACGAGCTGCAGCTGGGCCTGCTCTGCATTCCCGACGTTCTACATTTTCCCATCATGCGCCACTGGTATGTGATGCATCGCAAAGGCAAGCGGCTGTCGCCCGTTGCCCAAGCGTTCAAAGGTTACTTGCTTGAAGAAGCGGCATCGATCCTCAACAAGGACCCCAATTTACGGCGCTCGGCAAAGCCTCTAGATACGACCCCGCCCGCCGATGCATCCTCGCTCCCCGATGCGTCCTCGCCTATGGACCCACCCCGTCCAGAGAGCCCTGTTGGCGAAAAGTATGTACCGGCAAAGCCTAAATACGTGCTCACCGGCCCGGATGGCAATCCCATTCCGCCTGCCCCACGCAAGTAAAAGATGTGCCCACGCAAGTGAGAGTAGGTGCCCCACGCTAGTGAGTCTGTTGCCAAATATCATACAAATTATACCAAATCATACCCCTAAAGCATGGATTGCTGCCAATAAGTCAATGGGTCATAATGATTGTGCCAAGACAATGAGAGAGGCCAAATACGCCTTAACAACCACAAGCATATACGAACGATCCTGAACACACACATAAGCTCGAAACTGAGCACACGGGTATGAGCTTTGGGAGTGAATGCAATAATGATGGGGCGCAATTTTTTCGGGCTCAAGCAATTGAGCATCAAAAACGCGAGACCTAAGAATATGAGGTCGGGAAACATGGATTCTCAAACCACCATCCTTCTCGTACCGGGCCTTGGCGGTCCGGGGCCAAAGCATTGGCAATCGCGTTGGCAACAGTCCCGCCCCGGCTGCTCTTTCGTTCGCCACATCAATTGGAATCTGCCCGATTACCATGCCTGGCTATCAGGTTTGGATGCTGCCGTTCGCGCTTGCCCCACCCCGCCGATCCTGGTGGCCCACAGCCTCGGCTGCGCCCTGGTCGCGCACTGGGCAACGCATGAGGGGACCTCAAAGGCACCGACACCAAACATTCAAGGCGCGCTTTTGGTCGCCCCCGCAGATGTTGATTCCGATCTGCACACGCCGCCGGAAACCAAGGTCTTCGCCACCATGCCCATGGCAAGGCTGCCGTTTCCCGCCACCGTTGTCGCCAGCACAACCGATTCATATGTGGATCTGCAGCGCGCCCAGGTGTTCGCCACCGCATGGGGGGCTGAATTCGTCAATGTTGGTGCGTGCGGTCACATCAACGCCGATTCTCACCTTGACGATTGGGATGAGGGCTGGCGGTTGCTTGACGACTTGGTGGCACCCTCAGAAGCCCTTTCCATCGCCTGATTTCTTCTTCTCGCTCTTGTTCTTATTCTTGTTCTGGCTGGGTGATCGGCACGGACACCGGAACCGCCACTGGTGCCGGAACAGGCGATGGGGCCGCTTCGATGGCGTCCGCGTCTAGGGATCCGTGCAACCGCTGCAAACGCGTTTCGCGGTGCAAAAGGTAAAGGCCGCTGGCAACGATGATGGCCGCGCCCCAGATGGTGGCGTTTCCCGGAATATGCCCCCACAGCCAAAACCCCATCAATCCGGCCCACACCATCGCCGAATATTCAAACGGCGCGACCACCCCGACGGGCGCGATGGAAAAGCCCCGGGTCAAACACAGCTGCCCTAACACCGCGATCACGCTCACCAGAACAACCAAACCTAAGTCGCCCAGCATCATCGGTTTGAAATCGGCAAGGACAAATGCACTGGCTACCACGCCGACCCAGGCGTGGAAATACAACACCTGCTTAAACGCGCCCTCCCCTGGTCCCATCCAGCGTGTGATCAGCATGAACAGGGAATAGGACAAGCTCGATAGCATGGCGAGCACCGCGCCGCTTTGGAAAAAATCTCCGCTGGGATTGGCGGCGACCACCACGCCCAAAAAGCCCACCACCACGGCCCCCCAGCGGTGCGGTCCGACGTATTCTTTTAACAATGGCACCGACAGCGCGGTCATGATGAAGGTCGCGCCGAAGAAAATCACCGTGGCGTCGGCCAACGGCAACGTCGTCAGCGAGGAAAAAAACAAAAACGGTGCAAAAAAGCCCAACACCACGCGCACGAAATGCAATCCTGGCCGCTTGGTGCGTAGAGCTCCACCGGGTAAAACCCACAACGCCCACAACGTCATCGTCGGCACCACAAACCAACTGCGCACAGCCAAAATTTGCAGAACCGAAAACCCGTCGTCCAACAGAACCTTGACCACCCCATCCATCACCGACAGAAACAGTGCGCCAAGTAAGATCAGTACAATGCCCTGTACGTTGTTATTGGGGGCGACATCAACCATAAATATTTCCAAACCGTGTGCATTAGGGCAAAATACCAAGTGTGTTTAAATCACCATATTCATCTGTTTGGAAACAGTTATTTCCACGAGCCGAACAAAGCCACGCATGAATGCAGACGGCCCTCTCTTGCAAAGCAGCTCCCCCACTGGATGTGGTGCTATATGTAAAAAGGAGTTCCCCGCCTCAGCCCCAACAGCACACCACTGTCGCCGCCCATATGCGTTTATTTACGTGCAACCGCCCACCACATACCATAGTGTGTGTCGTGTCCAAAGTACGCACTGGAGACAACATATTGAATAAGACTGGTGATGTATTCAATTTCACGGCGCGGTCATTCTTGCACGCGCTGCTTGATGTGAGTGCCCCTTCAGCAGGGGGCGGTTTTCCATGAGCCTCACCGCCACCATTATTTTATTCTCTATAATCTTTCAAATGAGTGCGGCGGGTGTGTCACTGTTTTTGATCCGCACCACCGGCTGGCGTATCGCCTGGGCGTGTATCGCGTTCGCGATGCTGCTGATGTGCTTTCGCCGCTCGATCACGTTCCTCAACGTCCTTGAAGACAACGGTTTCAACGGCGACCTTTATGCGGAACTGGTGGCGCTGAGCATTTCTTTGATGATGCTGATCGGTGTGGCCCTGATCGGCCCATTGTTTTCAGCCGCCAAGCGTGCCGATACAAAAATTCGCGAGTCGGAACAATTATTTGCCAGCATCTTTCACGCCAATCCCATGGCCACCGTCGTCACCCGTCTGTCCGACGAAGTTCGCCTGGACGTCAACGCCGAATGGGAAACCATGTTTGGTTACACACGTGACCAGGTTGTGGGCAAAACCCCTTTAGACATCGTCATTTGGGAAAACCTAAACGACCGCTTGCGCTACGCCGCAATGATCAGGGCCGCAGGCCGGGTCCGTGATTTTGAAGCCCGCTTGCGCACCGCCAAAGGCGAAATCCTTGATGCTCTTCTCAGCGGCGAGATCGTCAACGTGGACGGCGCTCCTTCTATCTTGACGGTCGTTCACGACATATCCCGGCGCAAGAAAAACGAAGCCAAAATCGCTTTTCAATCGAACTACGACGCCTTAACGGAACTGCCCAATCGATCTTTGTTCGCAGACCGTCTGTCCCAAGCGATCAGCATCGCACGACGCGAAAAAACCATAGTTGCGCTTATCTATATCGATCTCGATAACTTTAAGGTCATCAACGACACCCTTGGCCATTCCGCAGGTGACAGGCTTTTGCAAAAAGCCACCCAGCGACTGCTCGCCACGGTGCGTGAAGAAGACACCGTGGCGCGCCTTGGCGGTGATGAGTTCACCATCATCTTAGCCAACATAAGCAAAGAAGCCCTGGCGAGCATCGCGGCGAATAAAATTCTCAACACCTTGGCGCAACCCTTTTCGCTCGATGGTCGCGAAATTCACGTCACCGCCAGTATCGGCATCAGCACCTACCCGCGCGACGGCGACGATGTGGAAGCACTATTGAAGAACGCCGACACCGCCCTGTACCGCGCCAAGGCGCAAGGGCGTGGGGCGTTTCGTTTCTTCACCCCCGAAATTCAAGCCGAAGTAACTGAGCGTGTTGAACTGGAACACGACCTCCGCCATGCCTTGGCTCGCGATGAATTGGTGCTGCATTACCAACCGCTGTTCGACCCCAAGACCCAACGCGTGATCGGCGCCGAGGCCTTGATCCGCTGGAACCACCCGCAACGCGGCCTGATCCCTCCTGATCTGTTCATCCCCATTGCCGAAGACAGCGGGTTGATCGTGGCCATTGGCGAGTGGGTCATCAAAACAGCGTGCGCTCAGCTTGTGGCTTGGCAAAACTCTGGATACACGGGCTTACGCATGGCGGTGAACCTGTCGATCCGCCAACTCAGCGATGACGGTCTGGTGCCGAGCATCGAACACATCGTGCAAACCTATGATCTTGAACCCGAACAGCTTGAACTTGAGATCACGGAAAGTCTGTTCGTCGATCATTCCCCTGAAACCATGGGCGTTTTGCAAAACATCAGAGCCCTTGGGGTCACATTAGCGATCGACGATTTTGGAACCGGGTATTCATCGCTCAGCTACCTCAAGCGCTTCCCCATCGACACCTTGAAAATCGACCAATCCTTCATCCGCGACGTCACCGAAAATGCTGACAGCGCCGCCATCGTTGATGCGGTCGTCGCCATGGCGCATCGCCTCAACCTCAACGTGGTCGGCGAAGGTGTGGAAACGCAAGAACAGCTTACCTTCCTCAACATTGCCGGATGCGATATAGTACAAGGGTATTTACTCGGACGTCCGGTCGAACCCGACGCAATGGTTCCCTTGCTGTCGCAACAGCTCAATGCGCCACCACCTCACATCGGGCCTTACAAAAGATCATAACCGCACGATCCCCACGGTGAAGACGTTACGATGTCCCGACGCGCGAACGATGAAGCCGAATTCCACCGCGCAGCCGCCTTGCAAAATGGCGGCGACAGCGCTGGGGCTTTTGCGCTTTAACGCAAACTCTACGCACGTCATCAAAAAAGCCCCGAATTCCTCATCCACATGGCCATAGCTGCGGAGAGCCTCGGCAAGTTCAAACAAGCGCGCAAAACAGCCAAAGATCGATTTTCATCGTCGGCATGCCACGTTCGGGGACCACCTTGGTCGAACAGATCTTGGCCGGTCATTCAGACGTTTATGCCGGTGGCGAATTATCGTTCTTGGCGGATGCGGTGACGGCGCACGGCACGCGCGCCCAACACACCTATCCCGAAGCGGCGTGCAAGTGGACGCAGAAAACGCTCCAAAACATCGCCAAAAGCTACCTGAAGGCAATCGCTGAACTTAACGTTGATGCCCCGCGTCTGACCGACAAAATGCCCAGCAATTTCCTCTATCTAGGGGCAATCCGCGCGGTGTTCCCCAATGCCGCCATCATCCACTGCGCACGCAATCCGGTGGACACGTGCTTGGGCAATTACCGTCAAATGTTCACCGTCGGCCAGCATTTTTCATACGACCAAGACGACTTGGTGCGTTACTACAACGCTTACCAAGGCCTGATGGATCACTGGCGCGCGTTGTTTGGCGATGACATCTTGGATGTGCACTATGAAGGCCTGGTGCAAGCGCCAAAACAACAAGCACAAAAAATCGTCGCCCACTGCGGTTTGGATTGGCAAGACGCCTGCGTCAATGTCAAAGGCTCAGCGCGCGCGGTCTACACCGTCAGCGCCACGCAGGTGAGAGACGGCATTCACGCTCAGTTTTTGGAACGTTGGCGCAAATACGAAGCGCACATTCAGCCGTTGCTGGACGGCTTGGGCTGAGCCTTTTTGGGCGCGGTCGGGATCAGCGCCAACGCCGCCCAAAAGGCGATATTGACCACCGGAACCCACATCAAAAGCGCCAAGATGGGACGCTTAGCCGCGTTGCGCAAACGCCGCGCGGCGACGTTGCCCAAATACAGCCCCGCGACAAACGACATAGCCAGCTGTGCTTTCCACAGGTCTTGCGGTTCGAGCGCCCGGGCAATTTCGAAATAGAGATAACCCAACAGCGCCGCGCCGCCGAAATAGAACAAAAGGAAGTGAATGCGTTCCAACGTCGCGCAGGTTTTGCGTTCCACTAGCGCACCCGGCACGGTTCCGGCCACCGCAGCCAAAACGCTGAAGCTTAGATAAAATTCAATAATGGCGTTCATCAGGGTGTCGATATCCACACTCTTGCTTCCCTTGCCCGTGTGCATCTGTGGTACGTCGAGCACACTCATACCTGAGGTGCTAAGCCGAGCAAATCAATATAATTCGAACGCGACATTGCCCCACGACCAAGAAACAGCACGCACAGGATTTATCCACACCAAAATGACCACCTAAGGTAGCGCAACAGTGTGAAGCACATTAAGATGCGCGCAGATGTATTGTTGAACAACACATGCGGGGCATTTTATGAGCAAGGGTATCGTGGCCGGTGCGGCCGTTTTGGGAGTGGCCATCGTCGCCATCGGCGGGTATTTCGCCTTGGACTACAAAGTGCGCACGACGATAAAAGATGAATTCGACACCGCGGTGCGAACGAACCCGCTGATATCCTCTGCCAGCTACGACACCATCAATGTTGACCTGATGAAGGACCGGGTCACGCTCAAGGCCGTCAAGCTGGACGCGGACCTCAGCACGCTCAACGCGCAATTTGCAGCCGTTCAGCCGGGCATGCACGTTGAGGGCAATATGCAGCAGTCTTTTGAAACCATGACCGTCACGGGGATTTGGAACAACGTCTTCGGCGCCAACAAAGCCGAGCACGTGGACATCAAAGGCGGCGCGTTCAGCGGAACCATCATTCAGACCATGGAGCGTCCCGTTCAGGGCAAGCAACTGGTTCAAAATACGGAAAAACCGAATTCAACGCGCATCACAACCACCTTTGACGGCACCTTGGCCAGCGTGCAGATCGACGGTTTAGAGTTTTTGTCGCCCGAAAGCGTGACGATCTCAATGCCCATACCCTTTGCCATCGATGGCTATGACGCCCAAGACCTGAATATCGCCATGGCGATTAAGCCGACAGCACAAAGCATGAGCAGCGCGGAGAACCTTGGCGCGGAGCGGCCCCAGAGCATTCATCTCAACATGTCAATGGCGCGGCTTCATGGCAAACAACTGACGCCCACCTACGCCGGTTTGATCCGTTATGAAGACATCATCATCACTATGGAAAATCCCAAGCCCGGCGAAGCCCCGTTTCACCTGAGCATGGGTGAATTCACCATGTCCGACACCGAAATCGTCGATCTGGTCGCGGTGCGCAGCACGTCGGAATTTAAGGACCTGGTCATCGACACCTCCAAAATGGATAACCCCAAAGGCAAAGCGTTGATGACGATGTTGGGGATCGATCAGATCAACCTCAATATGAAACTTAGCTATAACTACGATGCCGCCAAGCAAAGCGTGCTTGTCAGCCCGTTTCGCCTTGGCCTTAAACAAGCCGGCAGCGTGGATGTGAGCTTTGCGCTCAACAACATGCCAGGTCTGGATGTGTTCAGCAAATTCCAAGGCCTGCAAGGCAAGCCCGAAGAACTCAACGCCGCCGTCGAAGCTGCGTTCAAGGACGTCGCGCTTAAGCAAGTGGCGCTCGGATACCGTGATGAGGGCGTCCTCAAAAAGTTTTTGGCCGGACTGGCTTTTAAAATGAAAGCCGAACCGGCGCAACTGGCCCAAGCTTACGCGCAGCAAGGGGCGATGATCATCACCGCCACCCATGGCGAGGAACAGGCGCTCAAGGCGCAGAAAACCCTGACCGCTTTCCTCACCGAACCCGATGCCCTGCGCATCAAGCTCACAACCAAGACGCCGGTGAAGCTGAAAGATCTCAGCGACGCCATCAAGGCCAACGGCCCACTGGCGTTGAAAGCCTTTGAACTTGAGGTTCAGGGCGGTGCGGACGCCATGAACTGAGCTTCACGCCCCTCCCCCAACATCGACAAAAGGGCGGTCCACACGACCGCCCTTTCTCGATCCACGCTTAAGCCGCGGCGAACGCCAAAATGGTCACCTTAAAAGTGACCGGATTGTTCACCGAAACGTCAGAACTTTGGTCGCACTGATCGTCATAAGCAAAGCCGTAGCACAGCCCGTCGCAGCTGTTCTCATGAAGCTTGTGCGAGAACCCGTTGTACAGGCCGCCGTTATCAGACGTGGTCACATAAAAGTTGGTGCTGTCGCAGAGCTTTCCGCCCGTAGCCAACGGCATGATGCCGCGATTGAGCGCTGAGACGACTTGGTTTTTGATGTTGGCGTCGATTTGAAAAGCCGTGCCGCTGCCCGTACCGTTGAAAGCGCCATTGCACAAAAACACATCCTGGGTGGTGGGCTTGGAGATCGTTGAAGCCACCGTGCCCTTCGTGTCGGTGAAGACAAAATCATTACTCGCGTTCACCGCACCGGTATAGATATCACCGTTCACCGGCGATGCGTTGAGCGCCAAGGTGTTGCCGGGCTGTGTGTAATGCGTCCACACCGTATCGATATAGGTGTCCAAATAGGACGCACTGAACAGGCCGTTGGTGATGCCGTGGCCGGGTGCGAGGATGCGCACTTGGCCACCCTTGGTATCTTTGACAATCAATTTTTCATACGTGGTGTCGCTGCTGAAATCCGTGAAAAGGGTGCTGCGGCTCACGTTGAAACCGACAGGACCGGCAACGGTTGCGCCTTTCGCGTCATCGAATTCCATGCTCATGGGAATGCTTATCCAATCCAACGGCGACAAATCCGCGTTGCAGTTCGGCGTGCCACTGGGATCGAAGAAAAACTCGAAGAAATCGAACAGCGTGGTGTTGGTATCGATCATAAATGCCGGACCAACATAACCGGTTGTCCAGATGGCAATATCCAACTTTGCGCCGATGGAAAAATAACCCCGCCCACTGTTGACGTAATCCGAAATCGTTGGGTCCGACGCCAAAGAGGTCAGCTGATCAAGGGTATAGGAAGGAACGGTGTTCGCATTTTTTTGTGAAGTGGCCGTGGCGGCGACGAAGTTCAGCGTCCCCGTCTCTCCCGCCACCAAAGACTCCGCCAATTCGAGGTAGCCGTAATCGCCGCTGCTGTTTTGGCCCAAAAAGCAGACGTATATGTCTTTGTTTTTATGGCTGCCCGAGTTGTTGACGATCTTCACCTTCATGGTTGTATCCTTTCTGGTTTATACATGTAATCTTACATACAGACGACCACCACCATGGTTATGTGACACACACCTCTCGCGTTTAAGTTATCCGCAAAAAAAGGGCGACCCCGTAGGACCGCCCCTTTCGTTAGCTTGGCTAAACGTTGGGTCTTAGTTGACCTTCGCGTCCAATCCGCCAGCTGCATATTTCTCGAACATGATTTCAAGGTTCTGCACTTTGATTTTGCCAGCTTGACCGGCGGAACCGAACGCTTCGTAGCGGTTCTTGCAGATGTCGGTCATGCCTTTGGTGGCTTCGGCCAAGAACTTGCGCGGATCGAAGTTCGACGGGTTGTCGTGCAAGTGACGACGGATCGAACCCGTGGACGCCATGCGCAGATCGGTGTCGATGTTGACCTTGCGCACACCGGACTTGATGCCTTCAACGGTTTCTTCGGTCGGAACGCCGTAAGTCTGCGCCATGTCCCCACCATAATCGTTGATGATTTTCAACCAGTCCTGCGGGACCGAGCTGGAACCGTGCATGACCAAGTGTACCGACGGGATACGGGCGTGGATTTCTTTCACGCGGTCGATGCGCAAAACTTTGCCGGTCGGCTCTTGGGTGAACTTGTACGCACCGTGCGAGGTGCCGATGGCGATGGCCAGAGCGTCGACGTTGGTCTTTTTGACGAAGTCAGCGGCTTCATCCGGATCCGTCAGCATCTGGTCCATTTCCAGCTTGCCTTCGGCGCCTTGGCCGTCTTCTTCACCAGCTTCGCCGGTTTCCAACGAACCGAGGCAGCCCAATTCGCCTTCGACGGAAACGCCGCAGGCGTGGGCCATGTCGACCACCTGACGGGTGGTTGCGACGTTGTATTCGTAGGACGACGGGGTTTTGCCGTCGGCTTCCAACGAACCGTCCATCATCACCGAGCTAAAGCCCGACTGAATGGAGCGCTGACACACGTCCGGAGATGCGCCGTGATCTTGGTGCATGCAAACCGGAATGTGCGGATACGCTTCAATAGCGGCCGAAATCAAGTGACGCAGGAAGGTTTCGCCTGCGTACCCACGGGCACCGGCGGAACCCTGCAAAATCACCGGGCTGTCGACGGCATCGGCCGCGATCATGATGGCTTTGACTTGTTCCATGTTGTTGACGTTAAACGCGGGCAGGCCGTAGCCGTTTTCCGCAGCGTGATCGAGAAGCTGGCGCAAGGATACGAGGGCCATAAATCTCTACTCCTATTTTAAGTTTCGTTTTAAACCGATTAGCTAGGTGATTGCAGGGGCGATTACAGGCGCGCTTTGGCTTGTGCAACCACGTTTTCTGCGGTGATCCCGAAGTGCTTGTACAGTTCCGGTGCCGGTGCCGAAGCGCCAAAGCCGGACATACCCACAAAGCCACCATCGGGACCGACGTATTGGTCCCAACCGAAGCGCATAGCCGCTTCGACGCCGACCTTGACGGTGCCTTCGCCGAGAACGCTGGCGCGATACGCGGCGTCTTGAGCGTCGAACAATTCCCAGCACGGCATCGACACCACAGCCGTGGAAATGCCTTCGCTTTGCAGGGTTTCGCGCGCCGCCATGGCGATTTCGACTTCCGAACCGGTGGCCATCAGCGTGACCTTACGCTCACCGCCTTCGCCTTCGGCCAACACATATGCGCCCTTTGCACACAGGTTTTCATCCGTGTGGGTGGTGCGTTGCGGGGCCAGAGCTTGACGGGTCAAGATCATGCCGGTCGGGGTCTTTTCAGACGCCAACGCCAAAGCCCAGCATTCTGCCGTTTCAACAACGTCGCAAGGGCGCATGGTGTTAAAGTTAGGCATCGAGCGCAGCATTGCCAGTGTTTCCACAGGTTGGTGGGTCGGGCCGTCTTCGCCCAGGCCGATGGAATCGTGGGTCAGCACATAGATTACGCGCTTTTCCATCAACGCCGACAAGCGGATACCGCCCATCATGTAGTTGGCGAACATGGCAAACGTACCGGCGTAAGGAATGAAGCCGCCGTGCAAAGCCAAACCGTTCATCACCGCCGACATGGCGTGCTCGCGCACACCGTAGTGGATGTAACGACCGGAGAAATCGGTGTTGAGAACCGACGGCGTCGATTTGGTCTTGGTGTTGACCGAACCGGTCAAATCGGCGGAACCGCCAATCATTTCAGGAACGGCTTCGGTGAGCACTTCAAGAACCTTGCCCGAAGACTGACGGGTGGCCAGTTTCGGTGCTTCGTCAGCCATGGCTTTCTTGAATGCGTTGAGCTTGTCTTCCCAACCGGCAGGCAAGATGCCTGCATCGGTGCGCACGAATTCAGCCTTGGTGGCGTCGTCGAGCGCGTTGAGGCGAGCTTCCCAAGATTCGCGCGCAACGGAATTTTTGGCCATAGCAGAGCGCCAAGCTTCCAGCACGTTGTCGGGGATTTCAAACGGTGCGGAGTGCCAGCCGAGGCCTTCGCGCATGCCTTTGATTTCCTCGTCGCCCAGCGGTGCGCCGTGGGTGTCGTGGGTGCCAGCTTTGGTCGGCGCGCCGTAACCGATGGTGGTTTTGCACGCGATCATCGACGGCTTGTCGGATTTACGCGCCGCTTCGATGGCGGCTTCGATGGCGGCCGGATCGTGACCGTCAATGGCTTGGGTGTCCCAGCCGGAGGCTTCGAAACGGGCGCATTGATCGTCGATCAAGGTCAGGTTGGTGTTGCCATCGATGCAGATTTCGTTGTCGTCCCACATCACGATCAGCTTATTCAGCTTCAGGTGACCGGCCATGGAAATGGCTTCTTGGGAGATGCCTTCCATCAAGCAACCGTCGCCGGCGATGGTGTAGGTGTAGTGATCGGAAATGCCGTCACCATAACGCGTCGCCTGCATCTTTTCAGCCAACGCCATACCGACAGCGGTGGTGATGCCTTGGCCGAGCGGGCCGGTGGTGGTTTCGATACCGTCGATGTGGCCGTATTCCGGGTGACCGGCGGTCTTGGCGCCCATTTGGCGGAAGTTGCGCAGATCGTCCATGGAGATGTCATCGACACCCGAAAGATACAGCAACGAATACATCAGCATTGAGCCGTGGCCCGCCGACAACACAAAGCGATCACGATCGGCCCATTTGGTGGCCTTGGGGTCGAACTTCATGAATTTGGTGTAGAGCACCGTGGCGACATCGGCCATGCCCATGGGCATGCCGGGGTGGCCCGATTTTGCCGCCTGCACGGCGTCAACAGCGAGGAAACGGATGGCATTGGCCATTTCGTGATGGGTTGCGGTCATTGGATTTCACTCCTCCCGAGTTAGATCTTAAAATACGTTAAATTGCGTGATGGCCAAGGGCGGCCTTGACCATGTGGTAAGTGATCAACAGTTCAGATAGCGCCAGCGGATGGCTGAGCGCGGTGTGATTTTCAGCGTCGCGAAATTGGCCGACGTTTTCGCGCAGGTGTTGGGCTTCGGGGATCAGGTTCCACAACAGATCCTCGACCGCCTTGGCGCGTTTGTCGGAAAGATCGCCGTGGATGTCGAGCACATCCACCGGCTTGCCGTCGATGTCGCGCGCCAGCTCCAAACGAAAACCTTTTTTCGCCGCGTCCAGCACCGGCGTCAGATCCGGGTGCGGCAGCGTCGGGCGCAAGGTGTGGCGCACGTTCAGATGCGCGCCGGTTTCCGAATGGTTGCTTTCGGGCGGATAAAACGACACCACCATGTCGGCGAAGGTGCGCTGCGGCTGAATGAAATTGAGGCTGTCTTCGACGCGCTTTTCGATGATTTCCGAAACCCGTTGCTGCGAATAGCCGCGCACCCGGGTGTCGCGCTGCATCTTCCATTTGATACGCAGGTCTTCGTCGGGTTCGAGATAGATTTTAACGTCATAGCAATCGCGCATGGCGCGGGTGGCGTAGCCCATCAGGCCTTCGAGAATAATGTATTCCTTGGGCTCGACATATTGGCAGGGCGTGAAGGTGCCGCTAACGTGATCGTAGGTGGGCTTGAGCACCGCCTGACCTTCGCGCAGCAACTGGATGTGCTGTTCCAAAATGTCGATGTGATTGGCTTCAGGGTCCAACGCGGTGATGCCACGCTTGGCGCGCTCGTCACGATCATACTTGTGATAATCATCGGTGCAGATGCTGACCACGCGATCTGATCCGAGAATCCCGGCGATGCCGTCGGCAATGGTGCTCTTGCCGGACGCGCTGTCGCCAACGATCCCTAAAATGATCGGTCGTGTGATGCGTTTAAATGGCATTGCCTACGTGTTCCTCTTTCGCATCCGTTAAGCGTTCGGTTCGATATCATGCCACGTGGTCAGCAGTTGGCGGCGTACGCCCCTGCCGTCTTTGCCGCGGCCAGAAATCAAGAGTGATTGCGTGCGTTCCGAATTGCCTTCGCGCTCGACGCCGTCGAACAACAACCCCGTGGTAATGCCGGTGGCGGTAAAATGCACATTGTCCGATTTGACCAAATCGTCCAGCGTCATCCACACGGATGTATCCATGCCTGCCTTCGAAACGGCGGCTTTTTCGGTGGTCAACTGAGGATCGATGCGCATGGTAAACTCACCGCCTAACGCGCGGATCGCAACCGCCGACAACATACCCTCGCGGGTGCCGCCGGTCCCCATCAAGGCGTCAATGCCCGAGGTGGGCATCGCCGCCATCAGCGCACCGGCCACGTCGCCCGCCGGATACAGCGCCACGCGCGCACCGGCGTTGTGGATTTGATTGACCAATTCACGGTGGCGCGGCTTTTCCAAAACGAACACGGTTAGTTCAGAAACCGGCTTGTTGAGAATGGATGACAGCTGGCCGAGCTTGACCCCGGTCGGTGCGCCGGGATCGATTTTGCCGCGCGCCTGGGCGGGGGCGGCGAATTTTTCCATATAAAACGCCGGGCCGGGATCGAACAGCGTTCCTTCGGGTGCCAAGGCCATCACCGCCATGGCGTTGGTCATGCCACGCGCCAGATATGAGGTGCCTTCAATGGGGTCGACGACAACGTCAAAACGCGGCTCGCCTGCTTTGCCGCACTTCAATTCAAGCCCCGTGGGCAGCCCGGTCGCATCGCTGGCGTCGCAGTCTTCGCCGATCACCACGCGTCCCGACAGCGACAAATTGTTGAGCTCAGTGCGCATCGCCTCAATGGCGGTCTGGGTCGATTGGCCACGGTTGCCCCGCCCGACCAGCCCCGCAGCCGCGCGCGCAGCTGCCTCCGTCACACGACACTGCGCGTAGACGAACAATTGATCATCACAGCCGGAAACAGCTATAGACATAAGCAATCCTGATCTGAGTAAAAATTCCCGCGCACAAACAGACATATCGGCAGACAAATCGGACAGCGCCCTCGCCTGGGCCAAATTCTCAGGCCGTTCCTGAGATCGTCCGCGACTACTCGGTCCCCCAAGGGCGGCGATTGTTTGGGTTAAACCCTATCGCCATATCCCGCCCCCGCTTGCCCAAACGGCAATCCGGTTTCGAGAACCCTTGGCATTTTGAAGAGCAGCGCCTCCCCACGCGCTCATCCAAAACGGACCGGTAACACCAAACCCACCCGACGAGGGGCCTGGAAGGTGGCTATCAAACCCCCTGAAGGGCGTTTATCCAACACCCAGGTGGGGGGCCGTACCGTTTCTTTCGGGTGGTTCATTCCCTACCCAAAAGTATGGCGTAAAAATACGCCACCAAAACCTTCGCCCTACCGTACTGATATCATTGAAATATCAAACATTTCCACTGGCGTTCAGATAACAGGCGACCGCCTGGGCGCGGTTCTTCACATCGAGTTTTCCATAGAGATTTTTCAGGTGAAACTTGACCGTGTTGAGCGAAATGGTGAGATCGCCCGCGATTTGCTGGTTGGTGCGGCCACGCGCAAGCGATGCCAAGAGCTCTTGCTCGCGCGCCGTAAGCCCCGAAAACGGGTCCGAGCCGGAACGCGACAAATCCATAAACGGAAACACCATACGCCCTTCGGATACGGCCAAAACCGTTTCCGCGAGCACTGTCGATGCGTCGCATTTTGAACAGAACCCAGCACCGCCGAAGCGCATCACTTGACGCGGAATGTCGGGGGCGGAATTTCCGGTAAAAACGATGATACGGGGCGGATTTTCGGTCTTTTGCAAAGCCTGCAGTACACCCTGACCGTTGAGGTAAGGCATGTTCCAGCCGATAATGCCGACATCGAAATTCAGCCGTTCGACCGCTTCGATGAAGCGTTCGCCATCGGCGGCCGTCGCGACCAGATTAAATCGCTCGTCTTGGTCGAACAGTTGCACCAATCCAGCCAGGATCAGCGGCGATTTGTCCGCGACCACGACCTCGATCGGATCGCGTTCTTCTTTGTTCAAGTCGTTCACGGTTCGCTCCTTAGGTCCCAAAGAAGCATGCCGTTCTGCCCCCCCTAATCTCCACATGGCACGCCCATACGGGTAGGTCTCCCCAAGATGTATCAGCTTTGAGGACTAATTGTAAAGGACTATACCTACCCGCAGTGCAGCAATTGCGCTAAGTAACTGATTAGCCGCAATTCTTATATTACATAAAGGTAATCAACAGCCACACTTTTGAGTAATTCAGAACGCATTTGAGGACATTTTCTGACTTTAAAGCACCCCTACCCGGCCAAAAGGCACCATTGAGCCCCGCTCTGTTCACAGCGGGTAGGCTCGGACGCCAAACACACTACAAGGACGCCCAAAACACACCCCTAGCTCACCCCGAGAACACCCCGAGTACACCTGGGTCGTTTAGGCCTACTTGCGTTTTGGCAAGGTTTGCAGCTTGGCCAGCACGTCTTTGATGATTGATGGTGCCATCGCCGCTTGCCAAGCGGGCATTTGATCGCCGGGGTGACCATGCAAAACCTTGTGCAGCGCCTGCCACGGGCGTTCCGTCGCCACACGCCCCAAAGGCGGCATGGTGCGGATGGCCTTGCCCTCATCGCCATGACAGGTCGCGCACAGCGTCAAGTAATACTGGGTGCTGCTGTCGGCCTCGCCGCGCGCTTCCAAAGACCGCGCGTCGATGTATTCGTTCATATCGACCTGGCCCTTACTGACAAAGCTGGCCAAATCGTAAAGATCCGAATAATGCAGCTTGTGATCCAAAGCATGGGTGTCGTCTTGCAGCACCTTGATGATCGCGCTGGGATGCGCGCCGACCATGTTACGAATGCCGCGAATGCCGTGCGCGCCTTTGTAATCCCAGCCATGACACTCGACACACCGCCACGTGTTGGAGCCGGTATCAACCGTTTTGTCTTTGGGGAATGCCGGATGGGCGTCCTTGGGGTACTTGGTGTCGATTTCTTCGGCCCAATCGTCATAAAGCTTGCCGCCCCGAGCGATGGAGTACAACGGGTCGCGCGGCGGCAGACCTTGTACGAACGCCAGGGTCGAAAGTGTGGTGCGCACATCGAACGCGCGCAGCGCCGGCATATCGTCGCCTGGGTGACCGTTGAGCATTTTGTGCAGCGCCTGCCAAGGATCGAGGCGCGCCGCATCGCCCAATGGCGGAATGGTATCCATCAAGCGGCCATCGAAACCGTGGCAATTGACGCAAATGGTTGAAAAGTGCGCCGATGCGTTCACCGGCTCCGTCATGGCCCGGCCTGACGCCCGGTCAATCACCCGGTCCATCGGCACCAAGCCCTTGATGACGAAATTGGAGATATCGCGCATCGCCACATCGTCGAAAATATCGTCGTAGCCGTGCTTTTTTTCACGCAAAACGGCGACGACGTCCTCAGCTTTCTTGCCGATCATGCCCGAAACGCCGGTGAAGCCGGTGTAGTTGTCGCCACTACCGAACGCGCCTTTGTCGCCGAGATAGTCCCAACCGTGACAGCTGGCACAGCGCCACGTTTGCCACGGCGTTTTGGCGAATTGGCCATCAGCCGGGTACAGCGGATGAACCTCTTTGGGCTTTTTCAGCGCCAATTCACGGATCCAGTTGTCGTACATGCGCCCGCCCGCCGCGACGGAGGCCACCAGTTCCTGATCCGCTTGGCTGATTTCAGGTTTCTCGGCAGCATGAGTAGGCAGCACATTCAACGCAATCATCACGGCGCCAAATGCCACCAAACGGGGAAAAAAATCAGTCTTCAGCAGAGCCTTGCGCATTGTGTCGCCTCATATCAAAAACGTACGTCGATCAACTCAGGTGAAAAAGGCGGGCTCGTCAGTAATCCGCGCCCTTGGGCATTTCATGCACCACGCCCTTATGGCACTGGATGCAATGACCACCGTCTTTTTGCGCTTCTTGGTGCTTGCGCCGCGCACGGCGGCCTTGCTCATCCAGCAGCATATCGTCGAAATCGTGACAATTGCGACATTCGCGAGAGCCACGCGCTTCCATTTTGGCCCACACCCGTTTGGCCATCGACAGACGATGCTCTTCAAACTGTTCTTTGCTGTCGATGGTGCCCAAAATCTCGTGCAGCACGTCTTTGTAGGCCAATACCTTGGCAATCAGCTTGTCGGGATATTCCTGGGGCACATGGCAATCGGGACAGCCCGCCTGGATGCCCACGGTGTTTTTGAAGTGGAAGCTCTTTTTGTATTCCTCATAAGGATGCGTCATGGAATGACACGATACACAAAACTCCGTGGTGTTGGTCATCGCCACGCCTTTGGTGAAGACGACCAGAAAAATTGCGGTCCCCACGACCCCGCCAAGCACACCGGCCCACAACATGATGGGCCTTTTCAGCCATTTCAAGATTGCCTTCACGTTTCGCGCTCCCTGGATCGCACCGCAATTTTTTACGGTATTTTTTTACCCATTAAACGAACAAAGGCCCCCACCCCCAAGTGGGAACGGGGACCTTTGCATGCCGTCTCAAAGCACCAAGGTTTAACCCCAGGTGTCTTTGCAGATGTTGTTGTACCAGCTGTAGGCGAATTCGACCTCACGACGGCGCATTTCTGCGGTGGCGTCCATGGGGGTCAGACCGCCCGCACCCTTCACACCGGCAATGATGTCGTCGGCTTCGCTGTAGCGATAAACCGCTGCAACGGAGAAGCCATAATCCTTGCCTGCGATCGAGTAGCAGGTGTTGACGTAAGACGGGGTGCCAACCGGCTTGCCCGCCAAGATGTTCACGATCGCCGCAGCGCAGACTTTACCCTGCGAGTTGGCGGAGTAACCCGATTTCGGCATCTTGGTCGCCACGGAGGCGTCGCCGAGCACGTGGATACCCTTGTGCACCTTAGATTCGAACGTCGTTTTGGAAACATCGCACCAGCCCTTGGCGTTGGTCAGACCGGCCATGTGCGCGACCTTACCAGCCGTTTGCGGCGGGATGTAGTTGATGACGTCGAACTTTTCTTTGCCACCGGACAAAGTTTCAACGGTCATGTCAGCAGCACTGATCGAATCGATACCGCCCGTGGATGCTGCCGAACGCCATTCGATCATGGATTTGTCGGTACCATAGCCGTACAGGTTCTTCCACGCCTGGGTGAACAGGCCCATTTTGGAGAACTTGTCCTTACGGTCGATAACCACGACCTTGGACTTTGGCTTGTGGTGCATCAGGTATTCCGCGATCAAGCTGGTCCGCTCGTACGGCCCAGGAGGGCAGCGGAACGGGTTGGTCGGCGGAACGATACATACGGTGCCGCCGTCCGGCATCGCTTCCAACTGCTTGCGCAAGATTGCGGTCTGTGGGCCAGCTTTCCAAGCGTGCGTGATCTTGTCGAAATCACCAACACTGGCGAACTCATCGACCTTAAAATCAATGCCCGGTGCAACCACGCAATGATCGTAGCCGAACTTGGAGCCACCTGAGGTCATCACGGTTTTCTTCGCCGCGTCGATACCGCTGACGGAATCTTTCACGACTTTGATGCCCATGGCGACCAGACCGTCGAAGGACTGTTCGATACCGCTCAACGGGCGATCGCCGCTGAGCACTTCGTTCGACATAAAGCAAGTGTGATAGCTGGCTTTCGGCTCGATGACGGTAACGTCGATTTCCGGGTTACCCAGCTTCAGATAACGCGCCGTGGTCGCACCGGCGACGCCGCCGCCGACCACAACAACTTTACCATGCTTGCCGCCATGAGAGCTGGCGTTGGCCAAACTCGGCGCTGCGAGGGTGACGCCAGCTGCTGCTGCGACACCGCCAGTCGTTTTGAGAAAATTACGACGATTCATGTTACTCATTTTCCATTCCCCCCTTACTTACGGCTGGCATAGAACTGAAGTACGGCTTCAACGCCGTCAGCACCATGCTTGTCTTTAAGTTCGGCGAGGGTGCGTTTTTTCTTACGCTTTTCCTTGTCCGACATGTTCGGATTGGCGTCGATGCTGCGCATGCCGGATTCGAAATCCATCAGGTTGTTGCGCAGATACGGCAGCATTTGACCGGCGAGAACCGGATAGTCCTCAGCAGCATAACCGTCTTTTTCATGACAGCTTTCGCACAGGTCTTTGATCAAAGCCTTGCCTTTTGCGGCTGTGGCATCGTCGGTTTTTTGCATCGAGACACGACCAAACGGCATAGCCGAGAAGTAACCAGCGATTTTTTCGATCTCGGCGTCGGTATAACCTTTTGAGATACGAGCCATGATGGTCGAAGGACGGTTGGTGCCGTCACGATAGGCCTTCATGGATTCGGTCAGGTAAAATTTATTCATACCGGCAATCGTCGGCGCCGCAGGGCCTTGGCTCACGCCATTGGGGCCGTGACAACCGTTACAGGTATTCGCCAGCATGCTGGCTTCCGCCTCACTCGCGTTTGCACTGGACAGCCCCATCAGGCCAAACAGCGCACCCGCAGCGAGAACATGAGTTATTGTTTTGCGCACAATGCGTCCTCCCACTCGTTACGTTTTGAACATCTTGGATAACACACTAAATCCGGTGTGGGAAAGCAAAAAAATCACTGCACATCAATGACTTCTACATTGATGCGATGAGTTTTTACATGCTGAATCTCTAATCTTAATGGAGTATTTTACTTACTACACTTAGATTATGCGTTACTGATATTGCGACGCACCAACTTCTTAAAAATAATGAGTTAGGGAGCGTTTCGCGGCTCTCGTACACGTTGGACGTCGCCCGGATCAAGGGTGGATTTGGCGTCAAAGGACTTGCATTCTTGAGCCAATTCACCGAATCATGTGTGAAATCGGCACGTATCGGATGCACAAAAAAGTGCACAAAAATTCTTATGAGGACGTTTCCGTCATGCGCTTACTTCTCGCCATTCTGTTACCGTGGCTGCAATTTTTCACCATCGGACGCCCTTTTGCGGGCATCATCTGCTTGATCTTGCAAATTTCCTTGATCGGCTGGATTCCGGCCGCCATCTGGTCCGTGTATGCATTGAGCCAATACAAAACCGACAAAAAAATCGAAAAAGCGCTGGGTGGTTGAGCCCCCCTCTCGCATTTCCGTCAAAAATTTCAGTAAATGGACTGAACCATGGCCGCTAACTCGTCGCGCAATCCACCGCGCATTCCCGTCATAAAACTGTTGGTGTGGTGCTTGATCATCGGCCTGCTGTTGGCACTGTTCAACGCCAGCCCCGAAGGCGTTTACGCCTGGGCGGGCGAAACCGGCAAAGCGATATTCGAGTGGTTGTGGGAATTCGGCCAAAACATCGGCCCCTACATCCTTATGGGCGCCATGCTGGTGCTGCCCATCTGGGCCGTTACGTACTTGTGGAAGTGGTTTAAGAAGCACTAGCAACTATCTGATATGACATAATTAACTAGCCATCAAATTTTGCGGTCTACGCCAGTCGCTGAAGTGATCCCGGATCTGTTGGGCCAATTCTGCGCTCACCTCGTTGGTACCGGTCATGGACGTATACAAATTGATGTAAAATGCCGGCAAGATCGGCAGGCCGTCCCCTTCGCCCAATACCGATACGAACCCCGGAACGGTAGATTCCAAGATCGCCGTCACCGCCAGATCCGCCTGTACCATCGCAAAGGTCGCGTCCATGGAGCGCATCGCGCTGGTCAAGCGCCAGTCCCGGTCCTTGGCTTCCAGCGCGCTCAGCATCACCGGGCGAAACATGCAATTTTCATTGCACAGAACCACCGGCACCGGGTGTTGTGTATACGCATTTCCATTTTGTGCACCGATCCACACCAGATCGTTACGCAAAAGAGCCTCCGCGCCCTTAGGTGTATGGGTTTCGGTGGTGAGGATGAGGTCGAGCTCGCCCTTGCTCAGCGCCGTTTTGAGATCCTGAGACCCCCCCAAATCCAATTCCACGCTGACTTTTGGATAAGCTTGGCTGAAGCTTTTTAAGATTGGTGCGGCGAACGGTGAAATGATGTCGTAAGGAATGCCCAGGCGCACCACGCCGCTGAATTCCGGTGCGGTGATCAGCGAAAACACCTCATCGTTCAAGGCGATCATCCGCCCCGCGTGCAAGAACAGCCGCTCCCCATCGCGGGTCGCGACCAATCCCTGCCCAGAGCGTTCGAACAACTTCTTTTGTAGAAACTCTTCCAAACGCTTGATTTGCTGGCTGACCGCACCTTGGGTCACGTGCAGGCGCTTGGCCGCCACGGTCATGGAACCGCTTTCGGCCACGGCGACAAAGGCGCGCAGCAAGGCGACATCGATGTTGCGGGTGAAACCGCGATTCTCATTAGCATTCATAATAGGATCGATTATGAACATTCGTTTTACTAATAGCAAGCCCCACGGCATCATGCCCACATTGACGAACCGATAGCGAAACACGATCAAAACTGGGAGATGCGATTATGACCACCGATGCCTGTAATGCTTACAACCACGCCTCCACCATCAAGGGCCACGCCCCGGTTTTGAGCCGTCTTTCGACCACCGCCACCCATATGTTCAAATGGCTCAAACGTGCGTTCAACGTCCACTTGCAGCGCCGCAGCCTACAGGGCTTGAGCGATCAGCAATTGCACGACATCGGCCTTGAGCGCATTGAAGCCGATCACGAAGCGTCCCGCGCTTTTTGGGACCTGCCCACAGATTGTCCGTCACAACGGCCCTAACGCTTCAACCGTTCCCCTGCTCTCTTTCCTCCGAAAGAGCGCACAAAAAAGCCGCCGGGATCGCACCCCCGGCGGCTTTTTCAGCAAGTCTGCAAGCGCGTATTAGCCGCGTTCGACCATCATTTGGCGCAGAATCGGGGTCAAAATCAGCTCCATAGCGAAGCCCATCTTGCCGCCCGGCACCACGATGGTGTTGCGACGCGACATAAATGAATGCGGGATCATCTGCAGCAAGTACGGAAAATCAACCCCGGCGGGGATGTTTTCGGGCTTGCGGAAGCGGATCACCACGACGCTTTCGTCCGGCGTCGGGATATCGCGGGCAATGATCGGGTCGGAGGTATCGACCACGGGCACGCGCTGGAAGTTGATGTCGGAGTACTGGAACTGCGGCACGATGTAATGCACGTAGTCGTGCATGCGGCGCATGATGGTGTCCATCACCGCTGCGGACGAATAGCCGCGCTGCGAAGTGTCGCGGTGGATCTTTTGAATCCATTCCAAGTTGATCACCGGAACCACGCCGATTTTGAGATCCACGTGGCTGGGCATATCGACTTCGTCATTTTTGACGCTGCCGTGCAGACCTTCATAGAACATCAGGTCGGTGCCTTGGGGAATGTCCTGCCACGGGGTGAACTGACCAGGCGTAAGGCCATCGTAAGCTGCGGCTTCTTCGTCGGAGTGCAGATACAATCGGCGCTTGCCGCCGCCGGTCTCGCCATAGCTCTTAAACAGCTCGGCCAGCTTGCCAAATTCATTGGCTTCGGGGCCGAAGTGGCTGAAGTTCATATCGCCAGCAGCTTCCGTCTCAGCGACTTTGGCCTTCATCGCGGCGCGGTCGTAGCGGTGAAAGCTATCACCTTCGATCACGGCGGGGGTCAAGCCTTCGCGACGGAACATATGCTCGAAAGCATCTTTAACAGTGCTGGTGCCGGCCCCGGAAGACCCGGTCACGGCGATGATCGGATGTTTTTTCG
>Ga0316204_10003284_pt1 | contig 32986 bp, 28 predicted proteins | sample 6monrhotite_MG_2_FD_205661 | JGI IMG/M metagenome (GOLD analysis project Ga0316204, IMG submission 205661) | Microbial mat bacterial communities from mineral coupon in-situ incubated in ocean water Damariscotta River, Maine, United States -... | ecosystem: Environmental > Aquatic > Marine >... | reverse complement strand
AACGCCGTAATTGATATTGAGGTCAAGCAGGTTAGTTTCGAAGAGGAAACTGGTAATATATTCGGCTCTGGCCACATCAATAGGCCGGGTTATATTGCAGAAGGCACTGCTGTTATGCTCACATTCGATGAATAGACGGATGAGTGGTTTGGGTCGCGGGGGGATGCTATAAATCCTGCCGCATTCCCCATTGATTTATAGCAAAACTCGCGGCATGATGCGCCGATGAGCAAAAAAACACCAACAGATCAGCATGATGACGTCACAGCGCCTGTCAAAACAAGCTTTGGCACGCGTTTAAGGCGTTATCTTTTGACCGGTATCGTTGTTACGGCGCCGATAACAATCACCATATATTTGACATATATCTTCCTGACCTTCGTTGATGGCCATGTGGGCAAAATCATCCCCAATGAGTGGTATGAAGACTTTTACGGGGAAACCGCGCTCCCTGGTCTTGGCTTAATTGTAGCCATTGCGTTTTTTATTATCATCGGCTGGTTCGCAACCAATATTTTGGGCCGGTTCATTATCCGTATCTATGAATATATTCTGGACCGTATGCCGGTAATCCGTACGGTTTACGGCGCGATTAAGCAGGTCTTCGAAACAATCATGGCCAGCCAGTCCAGCGCATTCCGTGAGGCGGTAATGCTTGAATATCCGCGCAGAGGCGTATGGTCCATTGGTTTCGTAACCGGGGTAACCGAGGGCGAGGTGCAGCGCGGAACAGAGGAAGAAACTATCAATGTGTTTGTCCCCACAACGCCAAATCCGACATCTGGCTATTTGTTATTTGTACCAAGAAAAGAACTGACTTATCTCGATATGAGTGTTGAGGAGGCCGTGAAGCTTGTTGTTTCGGCCGGCATTATCACGCCTCCTGATGCCAGGGACAAGAAGAAAGGCGCTAAATCATGAGCTTGATGGCTGACCTTAAATCGATTCAATCGCGCGACCCTGCGGCGCCCACATTTTGCGAAGTGTTCTTTGGCTATAACGGTTTTCATGCGCTTGTATTTCACCGTTTAAGCAGCGCAATCTGGAGCTTGGGGTTAAAGGCCTTGGCACGGTTTTTTGCCAATTTAGGCCGCATTTTGACCGGCATCGAAATTCATCCGGAAGCCAAAATCGGCGATCGTCTTTTTATTGATCACGGCACAGGTGTTGTTATCGGGCAAACAGCCATCATCGGCAATGATGTTACGATCTATCACGGTGTCACGCTGGGCGGAGTAGGGCGCAGCGACCAGCGTGGGTCCAAACGCCACCCAACAATTGAGGACGGCGCGATGATTGGGGCAGGGGCGCAAGTTCTGGGTGATATCACTGTTGGTAAATGTGCAAAAATTGGCTCGAATTCTGTCGTGACAAATGATATCCCCGAGGGGAAAACAGCCCTGGGAATCCCCGCCCGTGTAATCGGCGGTGATGATAAAACCCGCGGCTATGGTATGCCCTCACGCGATGAAATGGAACAGGTCACCTTCACCATCGATTGCATCGTGCGCGAGATGGGCGAGATCAAAAAAGAGCTAAAAATGCCCACAAAAGACTGCGCAGAGCGAAAGCCCAAAAAGAAATCGGCGGCGAAAAAAGCAACGCCGAAGAAAAAGTCCGCTTAGGGTCGTTTTTGCAGTTAGTTGACATATTGCAGATTTTGGTATAAAACTCCAGCATTCCTAATAATATTGAGTAAGAAATATGTCAGATAATATTTGTGATGGTGAAAATTCCGCCGAAGCAGAACAGGAAGGCAAAAGCACGCTTCTTTTGCAAGATGGCCAGCGTATCGATGGCAAGCTAAACGGATACGTTAATGACTGCGTTTTTAATGCAAAAGGTGAAAGACATCCTTTTACGGCTATAGAATTTGAATTTGATGAAGGGCGTGTTCTAAAAACTTGGGTGCGTAAGGATGAAACGCATATTCCAGTCTATGGAAAGGATGGTCAGGCACCTGAGATTTCCGGAAATATTTTTCAGTTGGATGGTGTTTTTTCAAAGAGTGGAGAGCCATTGATGTCTGAAGTTGTATTGGTCGGCCCTGAAGTAAACCAGAATTTATAGTGATTTGCGTTTATAATCATACATTATGAACGCAAATTGTACCGAGCAAGTGCGAGGCGGGCGCAAGCCCGAAGCATGCCCGGCACTTGAGGGCTTTGCATTAAAAATTATTATTTTTAATGCAAATTACTATATAAGTCATCAGCCCTTAACCACTCCGTAAATACTGAATAGCCTGATCGCGTTCAAACAAATATAACAGCGTTTTAAGCGCCGCCCCGCGTTCACCTTTAAGCTCGGGATCGCGTTCAATAATTAACCGCGCATCATCCCGCGCGGCGGCCAGTAATTCTCCATGCACATTAAGATCCGCCAGCCTAAACGCCGGCAGCCCGCTTTGCTTCACACCCAAAATGTCACCGCCGCCGCGCAGCTGTAGATCTTTTTCCGCAATGAGAAACCCGTCCTCCGTCTCCCGCATAATAGATAGACGCTCTTTGGCTGTTTCCCCCAACGGCCCGCTATACATCAAAAAACAATAGCTCTGATCGCCGCCACGCCCAACGCGGCCGCGAAGCTGATGCAGCTGCGATAGCCCAAAACGCTCGGCATGCTCAATCACCATGATGGTCGCCTCTGGCACATTCACACCCACTTCGATAACGGTGGTCGCGACAAGGAAATTCAACTCACCAGCGGCAAAACGCGCCATCACCTCGTCTTTTTCCGCAGGCTTCATCCGTCCATGTACAAGGCCGACTTTACCAAAACGCTGGCGCAAGACATCAAAACGCTCCTCGGCGGCGGCCAAATCCAGCATTTCAGAATCCTCAACCAGCGGGCAAACCCAGTATACGCGCGCCCCTTTTTCTAGCTGCCGCGCCAGCCCATCAACCATGTTATCCATTTTGTCATTGGATACCAAAAGCGTTTCAACAGGTTTTCGCCCGGGGGGCTTCTCATCCAACCGCGATACATCCATATCACCATAAGCCGTGAGCGTAAGTGTGCGCGGAATAGGGGTGGCCGTCATCACCAGAACATCGGTGCCTTTCCCCTTGCCCGAAAGCTGCAAGCGTTGATGCACACCAAAACGATGCTGCTCATCAATCACAGCCAGCCCCAAATCCGAAAAAACGACATCGTCCTGAAAAATAGCATGCGTACCAATAATAATGTGCGCCCCACCGTTTTTAGGGCCATTCGAAATCTGCTCTAGTAAAACCTCACGCCCCTTACCTTTGTCACGCCCTGTCAAAGTTACAAAACGAACGCCAATTTCATCCAGCCATGGTTTAAAAGTCTCGGCATGTTGACGCGCGAGTATCTCTGTCGGTGCCATAATGGCCGCCTGCGCGCCCGTTTCGACCGCATTCAACATCGCCATAGCGGCAACGACGGTTTTACCGCTACCAACATCCCCTTGCAAAAGCCGGAGCATTCGGGCCTCTTCGCCCATATCCTTGTCAATATCGGCTAAGGACCGTTCCTGCGCCCCCGTAAGTTCGAACGGCAAAATCTCTTTTAATTTAGCCCTCAAAACTCCATCGCCTTCATAACACCGGCCATTAATTTTGCGCTGACGATGGCGCACCAGAGACAGCGTGAGCTGATTAGCCAGCAACTCGTCATAAGCCAGCCTCTGACGCAAAGGATGCTCGGGTAAAAGAGCGTCCGGCTCTTCCGGAGAATGCACGGCTTGAAGAGCATTATGCCAATCGGCCCATTGATTGCGTTTTTTATATTCCGGATCCAACCATTCTGGAAACGCGCAAATAAACTCCAACGCGCCATGCACCGCCTTGCGCACTGTTTTGTTGGTGAGGCCAGCCGTTAAAGGATAGACCGGCTCTACAGTCTCCAGCGTTTCGCGTTCTTCCGGTTTGGCAATATCAGGGTGAATAATTTGCGGATTGCCCTGATAATATTCAACCTTGCCACTGACGATGATTTTTTCACGATCCGGAAGCTGCTTCTCAATCCATGCTTTGCTGGCATGAAAGAAAACAAGATTCATCGTGCCGCTGTCATCACGCACTTTTACCCGGTAAGGAAGGCCGCGCCTCTGGTTCGGGCTGTGACTAACAACTGTCACTTCCATTGTTGCAATACGGCCGTCCGGGGCTTCCGAAATAACCGGTGAAAAACGCCGATCAATAAAATCGACAGGAAGGTGCCACAGCAAGTCCAAAACCTTTGGCCCGCCAAGCAGCTTTTCAAACAGCTTGGCGTTCTTCGGACCAACACCCGGCAGGGTTGTCAGCGCGCGGAATAACGGATCTAAATCAAAAGGACGGGCCATACACTCACTTTAAGGCTTTTCAAATTCTCGAATATGTCTATCTTAATCATCATGCTTGAAAAGAAAACATTAAATGAGACAACCGAGAATAAACGCAAACGTCTGATCTTTCGTTCCGACCATCGCGGGATCAAGGAAATGGACCTGATTTTGGGCTCTTTCGCGCGGAAAAATGTGCCAGACTTTACGGAAGATGAGCTGGCCCAGTTTGATGATCTTTTAAAAGAGAACGACCCGGACCTTTATAACTGGATTACCGGCAAGGAACCCCCACCGGCGAATGTTGTGAACGGTGTTTTCGAAAAACTTCAAAAACATAAACTCGCTTAAGTTTTTTTGAAAATCGCGAGATACGCATAACCTTTATAAAGATCCGATAGCTCAAGCGTCCCTTTGCCATCAAGCGCAAGCTGCTTCAGATGCTCAAGCACCTCGGGCTTGTGGTAAACATGAAAAAGCTTCAACCACCAGAAAATGAGTTTGCGAAACCACTCCGGCTGCTGCGCCATATCACCAAAATCAACAATATGCATTTCACCGCCTTTGGGAAGGAGGTCCAGAGCATGATCAATTGAGTCCTGCCATGGCGGAATAATCGATAAAGCATAGGAAAATACGATTTTATCAAAAGGCTTATCGAGATTAAAAAGAGTTTCCGGTTGGAATTTTTGCGAAAAAGCTTGTTCAAGCTGAACCTTCACGTTGGCTTTTTCAACCGACTGCTGGGCGGTTTTAAGCATTTCATCAGATGCATCTAAGCCGTAAAAACCGGCATCTGGATAGAGCCTGGCCATTTTGATTAAGTTACGCGCAGTGCCACACCCAACTTCACAAATGCGTTCACCGCCTTGTGCATCCAGATTATCGATCAAACAATCACGCCCTAAAAGATAATATTTCCGGCTGGCATCGTAAATATGACGCGTCCAGCGGTACATCGCATTCATACTGTTTTTGATGTCCGTATCCGTTGCCATTTACGCAGCTTTCTTCTTTGCCTTTTTCTTGACGCTTTTCTTTGCTTTCTGCGTGCCCACTTCACCGCCAAGCGTATAGACATGGAAACCGCCATAAATGGACGAGCGATCTTTTTTCACGGCCTCAACTGATGCGGCTGGATCATAATGAAACTTGCCAAGCAGATCAGCAGGCAACGCGTCATTCAATGGCGTATTATCACCGGCAGTGCGGAAAATTACGCGCGCGCCAGAACGGGCCGTACGCACAACCTCGCCCCAAAGCTCATTAAGCTGCGCGTCATTCATCCAGTCCTGAGCATCGAGAAACACATAACAATCAAGACTCTCCGGCGGCTGGGACCCCAGAAATCCGGTTATGCTGGTGTGGTGGACTTCAACACGATCAGCATTGGCCTTGAGCGTTTCATAATGTTCTTCGGCCAAATAACGCGGGATCGCCTTTTTATAAGCGCGGTCATACCCACGGCCAAAGGCCTGCCATGCGAAATAGTTGTCTTCAATCGGGAAATCCACGGCCAAACGGCGCAGGCGCGCCCGCAAAATATCCGCCATATCCGCATCACCTTTAAGCTCATCAAATTGCGAAGGCGGAATCCCCAAGCCGTAAAGAGCAGGCGGCATATTACAGATAAAACGCACGATCTTTTTGTCAAAAATAGGACCCAATGTACGGTCAAAAATCTCGCCTTGTTCTTTGATCGTTTTGGCCGTTAAAATTTCACGCGGATCTTTGCCATAGATTTTGGCAAGAATATGAACAGCCGAAATAAACCGTCCCAACAATCCAAACTGATATATGTTTTTGGTAAAATAATTTATGCGACGACCGCGCAACGGGCTCCAGCCTTCCCAGTGTTTTTTTGAAAAACTGTCGAGGTGAGGCGCAATATATTTATCATAATTTTCAATATTCTTTTTGTTATCGGCATGTCCAAAAAAAGTAAAAAAACTGTCGTAATCGGGAAGATGTTTAACCGCGGCAATTTTTAAACGCGTTAAAGCAACATGCGCAGGATTAAGGTCGATGGCTTGAATACGTTCCGGGCTTTCGCTCAGATAGTTCATAACATTACAACCGCCCGAGGCAATCGTCATAATCCGGCTGGTTTTGTCGAGCTTTAAAGCTTCAATGTCGACTTCAGGATCTTCCCATATTTGCGGATAAACGAAACCACGAAAAGACAACGTAAATAAACGCTCCAGAAACCCTTTTTTACTCAATGCTTTATGGTCGTGAACCGCATCTTTCAAAAGCGCGCCATTTGGCTTTTCATTCTCGTTACTGACAGCAGACTCGCTCATATGGATTCCCTCTTTGCTTATGCTCTATACCTATATATAAATGCACCGCAGCACAACAGGTGAGCGCATGCAAACAGTAGAAAAAATCGAAAAAGCGGATAACGTGATTTATGGCGCAATCGAAGGTCAAGATGCACGCATTTTGGCCGATAAATCGCGTGCCCTCATGCCTGAAGATAAAGTATTGGTTCATGTCGCCCTCGATGATAACCGCATCGCAACGCTTAAAGAATTGCTGAATTTCTTTGCCCCCGATGTCCAGACCATTGAATTCCCTGCATGGGATTGCCTCCCTTATGACCGCGTATCTCCCAACGCCGAAATCGTTGCCAAGCGCGTTGGCGCATTGACGCAGTTATTGGCCTGGCAAGCCGAAGCTAAACGCTACCCGCGTATTTTGCTAACAACCGTCAACGCAATCACACAGCGCGTGATGCCCCGGGCCGCGCTGCAAAACGCATCCTTTATCGCGGCGAAGGGCGGCAGATTAAATATCGCACAACTCCAATCTTTCCTCACACAAAACGGATATACCCGTACCGAAACGGTCCGTGAAGCAGGGGAATACGCGATGCGCGGCGGTATCATCGACCTCTTCCCACCGGGGCGCGAAGATCCCGTCCGCCTTGATCTCTTCGGCGATGAGATCGAATCTCTCCGCGCTTTTGACCCGCTTAACCAACGTACGCACAAAGATGTCCGCAGTTTTACCCTCCAGCCCGTCACTGAATTCTTCCTTGATGAAGAAAGCATAGACCGTTTCCGCACAGGCTATCGTGAAGAATTCGGGGTGGTGAATGACGATCCGCTTTATGAAGCCGTCTCCGAAGGGCGGCGCTACAACGGCATGGAACACTGGCTCCCTCTATTCTATGACAATATGGAGACGCTCCTCGATTATGCAGGCTCGCATGTATTAACCCTCGACCATCATGGCCGCCGCGCCCATGACGAACGCTTCGAACAAATTGAAGATTTCTTCCAGTCCCGTAAAATGCTGGTCGCCTCACAAACGCAAAAAAAATCCAAAGATGTCAGCCTCTCGGGAACCGTTTACCGTCCGTTACCCACTGCTGAACTTTATATGCAGGATAAAGGCTGGAATGCGATTTTGAGTGAGGCTGAATTCCTCTCACCATTTGGGGAAGCGGGTGACGAAAATCCGGCCGTGAAAAAGGCTAGAGATTTTGCCGATATCCGCGCCCAAGCCAATATAAAAGGGGTTGATGGCGATGTGATTGGCGCGCTTAAAACACACCTCCATCAATTCAATGATCGTAAAACCATCATCGCTTGTTACTCCGAAGGGTCAAGGCAGCGCGTCCAGGGCCTTCTTGAGGCCGGCAATTTCGAAAATCTCAAAAATATCGATAACGCCGAGCAGCTTAAGAAACTCAAACCCCATGAGACCGGCCTCGCCATCCTCGGCCTCGAACACGGCTTTAACGCGCCCGATATTGCGATCCTCACCGAACAGGACATCCTCGGCGACCGCCTGTCCCGCAAAGCCGCCAAGCGCAAAAAAGCCGATAATTTCCTGCGTGAAGTCTCATCCCTCGATGAAGGCGACCTCGTCACCCATATCGACCACGGCATCGGCAAATTCCTCGAACTTGAAACGCTCACCATCGGCAAAATCCATCATGATTGCCTGAAAATCGAATATGCTGGCGGCGACCGTCTCTTTGTTCCTGTTGAAAATATTGAGGTACTGGCGCGTTTCGGCGGTGATGCCGGCACGGTCCAACTCGACAAACTCGGCGGGGCAGGGTGGCAGGCCCGTAAAGCCCGCGTAAAAAAAGACCTCATGGCCATGGCGGATGGTCTTTTGAAAATTGCCGCTGCCCGTACGCTCAAAAAAACCGAGCCAATCGAAATCTCAAAAGACACATACAACGCATTCGCCGCCAAATTCCCGTATCAGGAAACCGAAGACCAGGAACGCGCCATTGAAGACACCCTTGAAAGCATGGCCGGAATGCACCCCATGGACCGCCTTGTCTGCGGCGATGTTGGTTTCGGGAAAACCGAAGTTGCCATCCGCGCGGCCTATGTCGCCGCAATGGATGGATACCAGGTCGCCATTATCGCCCCAACAACATTACTCGCCCGCCAGCATTATATAGGCTTCATAAAACGCTTTGCCGGTACTGGTATACGCATCGAACAACTCTCCCGCATGGTCAGCGCAAAGGACGCAACCCAAACGAAAGACGGCCTCAAAGACGGCAGCGTCAATATCGTTATTGGCACACATGCGCTGTTTGGCAAAGGCATCGATTTCGATAATCTCGGCCTGCTGATCGTTGATGAAGAACAACGTTTCGGCGTGAAACAAAAAGAACGCCTCAAAGAGCTCAAAGCCAACGTCCATATCCTAACCCTCACCGCAACGCCAATTCCGCGCACCTTGCAAATGTCGCTGACGGGTGTGAAGGAAATGTCCCTCATCACAACCCCGCCCGTTGACCGTTTGGCCGTACGCACTTTCGTCATGCCTATGGACACCATGATTATCCGCGAAGCACTCCTGCGCGAACATTACCGCGGCGGCCAATCTTTCTATGTCTGCCCCCGTATCAAGGATATGCAAGATTTGGAGGACATGCTCAAAGAACATGTCCCCGAGGTCAAAGTCATAACAGCCCACGGTCAAATGCCCCCCGCTGATCTCGAAGACCGCATGACCGCATTCTATGATGGCCAATATGATGTGCTGCTCGCGACTAATATCATCGAAAGCGGGATCGATATCCCAACGGCGAATACAATGATTATCCACCGTTCCGACATGTTCGGCCTCGCGCAGCTCTACCAAATTCGCGGACGAATCGGACGCTCCAAAGTCCGCGCCTACGCATATCTCACATACCCGCCAAACGAGATACTCAATCCGCAAGCGAAAAAACGCCTAGAAGTCATGGAAACCCTCGACACCCTCGGCAGCGGCTTCCAACTCGCCTCGCATGACATGGACATCCGCGGCGCAGGGAACCTCCTCGGCGATCAACAATCCGGCCATATCAAAGAAGTCGGCGTAGAGCTCTACCAACAAATGCTCGAAGAAGCCGTCGCCATGGCACGCGAAGGCGTGTCACTTGTTGATCTGTCTGAAGAGAAAAGCTGGAGCCCCACAATCAACATCGGCACATCGGTCCTCATCCCCGAAACTTACGTCCCCGATCTCGGTGTTCGCATGTCACTCTATCGTCGCCTCTCCGACCTTCTTGAGCCGGACGATGTAGAAAACTTCGCCGCCGAGCTTATCGATCGTTTCGGCGACCTCCCCGATGAAGTGCAAAATCTCATCAACATCGTCGCCATCAAACAATTGTGTAAAAAGGCCGGAATCAGCAGTGTCGAGGCCGGACCAAAAGGCGCAGTTATGGCTTTTCACAATAATGCGCCCCCGAATATCGAAGGCCTCATGCACTGGATGACCTCAAAAGGCGGCGCCCTAAAGCTGCGCCCCGATCAAAAACTCGTCGCCATCCGTAATTGGGATAGCCCGGTTAAGCGCGTAAAGGGCGTACAGAGCTTGATGAAGGAATTATCCGCATTATCTTAATTTCTTGGTAAAACCGTCAAAATATGTCATCCTGTTAAGAGATGCAGAATTATAAAACACTCTCCCCAAAGGAGATCGGATCATGTCATTAGAATATGCCGAGCGGCGTATCAAAGAAGCTCTTAAGCTTGCACAGGGAAATACTGCAAAAGCGCGCCAGCAAGTCATTGCGTGGACGTTCGAGGATTCGAAGCTCTTACATGCGCTGGCCAAGCCGCATCTTTCGGGGATCGTTGCCTATAATATTGAACGTGTAGCATCCGGTCGTGCCGACGCCGCACGTGAAGAAAGGCCTGTCGTCGAAGAAAAACCGCCGCCAAAAAGGAATGCAGCCAATGGCAGGGCGAAGGAAGAGCAGTTCGGTCTTGAAATCTTAAAAGCGGTCGCGGGATCACCGGCCATTTTCGGATTGGAAGACCCCGGCGCACCGCAAAAACGACCAAGCGTTTCAAAAAATCATATCGAAGCCATTCAGGCTATAACCTCTAAAAAGAAGTCTTAAACCGGGTAAATACTCACCCATTGATAAAGGTTCAAACCCGTGCCGTCTCTTGCATTACTGCAAAACGCCCTGTTCGATGAAGGGTCCCGAGAAATGTTTCTAAATAAATATAATTGGAACATTGAGAAACCTGTTGGCCAGGATTCCTCTATCCGTCGCTATTTCCGAATTTCCAAAGGACAGCAGACAGCCATCCTGATGGAAACGGTGCCCGATGGATCGGAACATGCAACGCCCGGCCATGGGCTTGGTGATTTTATCCGTATCTCGCAATGGCTCAACAATGTGGGTTTAAAAGCGCCCGCTGTGTATGAGCATGATCTGGAACACGGCTATGCAATATTGGAAGATCTGGGCGATATGTGCTTCCGTGAAGCCGCTTGCTCCGGTGAGGATATCGAGCAATTATACGGCTTGGCTGCGGATGTTCTGAAACATTTATCCGAACAGAACTGCCCGCTGGACCTCCCCTCATATTACGAAAGTCACGTTCACCGCCGCCACCGCCGCGTAGTTGACTGGTTTATGCCCTTGGCTACAGGCCGGAAAAACGAAAATGGTTTAGTCGAGGATTATCGCGCTATGTGGGAAGAGGTTGAAAACTCGCTACCCGCTATGCAGGAAGGCTTTCTTCATATCGATTTTCATGCACAAAATCTCATGTGGCTTCCAAATGAAAAATCTTTGCAGCAATGCGGTATCCTTGATTTCCAAGGGGCAATGCGCGGTCCGCTTCCTTATGACCTTGGAAATCTGTTGGAAGACGCCCGTGCCGATGTGCCTGTTGAGCTAAAAGCTAAAGTTTTGAATATTTTGAGCGAAGACCAGCAAGCCTGGTTCCGCGTGTTAACAACGCAGTTTCATTGCCGTGTCATCGGACAGTTTCTGAAACAAGCCGTAATGGATGAAAACACATCCTATCTCCCCTATCTCCCCCGCGTACAAAACCACCTAAAAGAAGCGCTGCAAGATCCTGCGCTGCATCCCGTTGCCCGGTGGTTTAAGGAACAAGGAATTGATTTCGCTCAAGACGCCGAACTTACACGCCTGTCTTCTCTTCAAGGGTTGGTTTCTGCAGACGCACAATAAGCGTCATGCCAAGGATAAACCACAAAAACCGTGTATACAAAACTTCATGAAACAATGAAAACACCCCAAAGCTGAGCAGCATAAAAAAGGCAGCGCCAATCAGGGCGCTTTCGTTCCGTCGTTTAAAGAGGCTATGGAGCATCATAATGTAAATAAACAAAAAGCTAAAAAGCCCAAGCGGACCCATTTCTACTAAAACCCAAAACAGCGTGTTATCCATGACAACAGGAGGGCTTGAGCGCTCCTGACGTTGGCCTTCTATAACCGCGCCTAACCCGGCGCCCATAACCGGATATTCGCGAATAAGCTGTAAGCCTTGTAATAAGGTGGTTATACGATCTTGTTCATAATTCTGGGGCAGCCCCCTGGCATTCGCAAACTCTTCTTTGTGGTCGTCTGCTTCGAATATCATCGACGCGTATTGAAAAGGTCTTAAAGCTCTGGCAGCAGAGTCTTGAAAGATAATGACAGTGAAAATCGATCCTATCAAAAGAGCGGGAATAATGATTGTGATCGCCTGTTTTTTATAACGCGTCATTAAGGCAAAAATGAAAATAAAGAGACAAACCCAAAGCGCTCTCGAGCCATTCATTAAGATACAAAAGGGCACAAGTCCCCAAAAAAATAAAATCAATCTGTGAAAGCTTTTGGACAGGATCGGTGCATGTTTTACGCTCTCGCTGGCCATAAATAAAGCGGTTAAAAACAGGAAGGCAAAAGCATTTCTGTTCTGCATAAAGCCTTCTACATCTAGCCCAAGTTTGAAATTCGTCGGGACCTGCATTTCCCAATATATAAAGTAAGTAACAACGTCATATATAAGCGAGAGGGATATAAAACCGAGAAACGCAACAATAAAGACTTTGAACGTGTCTTTGTCGTGTGTCTGTTGGGCAAGCCACGCACCACACCCCAGATAACCCATCAACACAAACCAGCCAACAGTTTTGTTGAAAAGAGCCCAATTGCTCCATTGCCCCATCGTGAAATAACCATTGATGCACGATAAAAAAATTACACCGCTCAAAAGAATAAAACACCAATATCCTATCGGCCTCTCCCATCTTGGCCACGCAGAGACTCCGCGTGTTAGCATGCTAAAAATATAAACACCTAAAACGGGCAGAGCCAAATCCGCCAGATTAAGCCTGAGTCCGGGATATGAAGCGTGGCTAAAAAGAGTGATTTGTATCTGTAGAGCAATCGCAAAAAATACAAATATAAGAAGAGAAAAGTGCTTTTTTAAAAACCCAAAGAATAACAGCATTGATTAATGACGGTGAAAAAGATGTAAAAAATTGACGCTGTTTTTACGCAAAAGAAGCGCGGGAACACCCGCAATAAAAGCGCAAAGCATACTGATGAGGCCGATCTGTACGGAAATAGCAAACGCTGTCTCCATAGGGATGTTGATAAGCCCAAGCCCATAAACAAAAGCGCCCTCTCGAATACCCCAACCGCCATAACCAACGGGCAGGCTGGCAACGATTGTGATCAGCGGAAGAATCGAGATGAAGTGTAGCCATGAAAACTCAATACCCGTAGAGAGCGTAACAGAGTACACGGCGACAAAATAAGCAAGCTGCCCTACCAAGCTGCTGATAATGACTTTGGCCAGCAGGTTTTGATCTGTCATAATAGTGCGTAAATATTTAAAACACATTGTTATTTTACGGTGGGAAAAAATAATTCGGCGGCGCAATGTGTCAAACATAAGCAGAGCAAACATAAAGAGAGCAAGTGCAAAAAGAACCAGAACGAAAATCGCATGGTGATAGACATCATGGCTCGCAATGGCGCTTAAAACAGGCAGGAATAAGGCCGTTAAGATGAGCAATGCCGCCAGCGTCATAATACGGTCAAGAGCCGTGGCTGCTATAGAACGCATAACGGAAAAACCGCTTTGCACACTTAAGGCGATGCGAACAACGATCCCGCCGATTGATGTAATAAACAGGTAATTCGCAATCTGGCTCGCGATCGTCACGCGAACGGCGTTACGATACGTAATTCTTTTTTCATGCGCGTTGATAAGTAAAAACCACCTGTAAGATAAAGATAGAATTTGCACAAAAATCATACCAGCGGCGATTAACCAGACATTTCGGTGAATCTTGCTGATGAGTTCAGCGGCATTATGCGTGTCCATACGCATGCCCAAGAGGCCAATAATGCCAAGTGAAACGAGAATTTTGATGGCAAGTTTGTGCCTGTTGTAAAACTTCTTCATGATTGGCGAATTATAGACCTATATATCCAAAAAGGGATAAAAATAAGAACTGACCTTGTTTTTTACACCTGTTAAACATACAACAGAAATGGCTATATTGACAGGCTTGGCTTGCCAATATGCACAATGAATAAAACCTGGAATAAAACTTAAAATTGTAAAAACTTAAAAGAGGAAGCCCATGTCTATTATTGCTGATCGCCTTGGACGTATTAAACCATCACCAACGCTTGCTGTAACGGCCCGTGTAAAAGAATTAAAGGCAGAAGGTCGCGATATCATTGGACTGGGCGCCGGGGAACCGGATTTTGATACACCGGACTTTATTAAGGAGGCAGCCAAGGCAGCGATTGATGCCGGTGAAACGAAATATACGCCAGTCGATGGAACAGCCGAGCTGAAAGACGCCATCATTGCAAAATTCAAACGCGATAATGACCTGACATATGCGCGTGATCAAATCACCGTTGGAGCCGGCGGAAAGCAAGTTCTTTACAACGCTTTAATGGCCTCTGTTAATCCGGGGGATGAGGTGATTATACCCGCCCCATATTGGGTTTCCTATCCGGATATGACTCTGTTGGCAGAGGGCACACCGGTTATCGTTGACTGCCCGGAAGAAAACAAATTCAAACTGACAGCCGAAGATTTAGAAGCCGCCATTACGCCAAAAACAAAGTGGCTGATTTTCAACTCACCCTCCAACCCGACTGGCGGCGCATATTCATGGGACGAGCTAAAAGCTCTTACAGATATTCTCGTGAAACACCCCCATGTTTATATCATGGTTGATGATATGTATGAGCATTTGGTCTATGACGGTTTTAAGTTCGCAACACCGGCGCAAGTAGAGCCAAAGCTTTACGAGCGCACATTAACAATCAACGGCGTGTCCAAAGCATACGCAATGACCGGATGGCGTATTGGTTATGCCGGCGGACCAAAAGACCTGATCAAGGCAATGGCAAAGGTCCAGAGCCAAAGCACATCAAATCCGTCTTCGATTTCACAAGCCGCGGCGGTTGAGGCCCTGAACGGTGATCAATCATTCCTGAATGAACGTAACGATGCGTTTAAAGAGCGCCGCGATATGGTGGTTCAGCTGTTGAACGAAGCAGATGGCGTATCGTGCCTAACACCTGAAGGCGCATTCTATGTTTATCCATCATGTGCAGGCTGCCTGGGTAAAACAACACCTGACGGTAAAACGATCCAGAACGACGAAGATTTCGTCACATACCTGCTGGAAACAGAAGGCGTGGCCTGCGTACATGGTGACGCTTTTGGCCTGTCTCCGCATTTCCGCATTTCTTATGCGACAAGCCCGGAAGCGTTAAAAGAAGCCTGTAACCGTATTAAAAAAGCCTGCGCAGCACTTCAGGGCGAAGCAAAAGCTGCTTAAATTAAACAAGTGAGGTTGACGGCTCTTCTTTTGGGGGAGCTGGTTACTTGTTTTTCAACATGTCGCGAGTCTTGCTCCAAAGCGAGGGCCTTTCTGTTTCCCCGCCTTGGTCCTTCACGTCTTTGTTCTTCATAAGAATATGACACAACCGGTCAAATTCTTTGCTCTGCTCTTCCAATAAAGCCTCGGAAAAGTTACGCATACTCTTCAAATTCCCATCGCTGGCATCATCGATAGCCAGACTAACAGCATCCGGCTTACCAATGTCAGCGACAAGAGATTTATTGAACACAAAAAGATCGTCTCCCAATTCTTGCTGAAAGCTTTCGATTAACGCCGACTCCGGCGCGTGAAAGAGAATATTGATAAGAGGAAGGTCATTAACAGGGTCAACAACCCCAAGCCCGCCATAGCTGTTCCATTCTTCTTTCTTGATGGAGCGCAGCGTATAGCCAGTACCCAGTAAAATCATAATCACACGCGTTCCGGCATCAAGATGCTGACGTATCGCTCCATGATACGAAATGCACGGATTGTCAAAAATGCTACCATCTATCCCGGAATATTCTATGGATTGGTCTGTGCTCGGGGATGAAGCCTGAAAATGGTGGCATGGAAAATATGTCGGTGCCGCAGTGCTTGCGAGAATCGCGTCATGCAAAGTAACATCGGGAGTTTTAAGTCTGTTACGTCGTTGCTGGATATTCTTTAACCATACGGCATAGCCCCCGCTATCAATAAAGTTATTTTGTGTATGTACCGGAGTTTCCGAAGTTTCACCGGCCTCTTCAACCAGCTCAAGCTGCTCCCCATCAATATTATAAACAGGAATCACAAGGCTTTTAAGTGTCTCAGATAGCTTATGATCTCCGTATAGCTCCTTAAGACATTTGGACAGATATGTCGGTTCATAATGACCATGACGCATAAGATTCTGAAGCTGCCCGATTTTCATCGTGCGATTGTTAAAGTCATGAACAAAGGCTCTGAAATCACGAAAGCGATCAGGAGGGAAAATCTTGATACCCTCACGCTCATAAAAACGGACCATATGACGCGCACGAAACTTTGAGCGGGTCGGTTCTTTATCATGTGGAATATTAAGGGCTGCATTCAAAATGGCCCCAGTCGAAGGCCCGGCGAAAATGTCAACCATATCCGTCATTCTCAAACCGGTTTTTTCTTCCAGCCTGGACATGATATGCGCGGGTATAAGGCCACGCATCCCGCCACCATAATTAAAAAGCACCACAACGGTTTTTTGATTTTTACTCACAACAGATAATCCTTTCCCGAACGGGCAGGTTTGAAGAATACATAAGCGCAGTATAGCAAAAAAAAACCGGGCCTCTTAATGCAAAATGCAAAAAGACCCGGCGAGTTGAACAGGGAGGTTTCACGTCTGGGAAGACGCGAGGATCAAAAAGACCCTCATCGGTTAAGAACCGATAGCAGGGGTTATATCTATTACTGATTGATCCGAGTAACATTTATTTTAGAGGGCGGATATGCGTTTTTTGCATGCCTGCACATGTTTAGGTATGCGGTGACTTAATGGGTTGAAAAAAAAGGAATATTAGAAAAAGCTTTAAAATGGAGTGCTATCAACAGTTTTCAACAAAAAATCCCTAAATGTGTTGATTCGTTTTGAGTTCCGTCTTTCTTCGGAGTATATGAAATGCATTTCGACTGGAGGCCTTTGGAATTCAGGTAAAACAATCTCTATTTCTGGATTTGTGCGAATCATATAATCCGGAAGGACCGCGATACCGGCATGGCTTTGTACGGATTTTGATATAGCGTACATTGAATTCATCAAAAGTATGTTTCTATCTTTTGTGCGGTCAACGTTAGCCAGAGTTAAAAGCCAATCCGGCTCCGGTATAGGAGAGATTGCTCCGGAAGGGAAAGCAATAAGTGAATGGCTTTTCAGATCCTCAACGGTTTTCGGCTTTCCGTATTTCTTAAAATAGGTTTTAGACGCGCAAATGTGAAAATTTATAGTGCTCAAAAGCCGACCTATCAGTTCGCTTTGTTTGGGTTTTTGTAGCCGGATCGCCGCATCCGCTTCGCGCATGCCAACATTAAGAACCCGTTCGTCAAAAAGAACCGTTAATTGAATGTCCGGATAAAGCTCACGAAAGCCTTGTAACCGCGGAGCAAGCCACGTCGTGCCCAAAAAATCGGAAATTGTTACGATTAACGGCCCCTCGGGAAGCTGACTTGTATCTGAAAGCTGACCTTCTATTAAGCGAATTTTATTCGCGATATCTTCGGTCGCTTTTTGTAAAATTTCCCCTTGCTCGGTTAACAGCAAACCGCGCGCATGTCTGTGAAAAAGGCTGACACCAAGGCTCTGCTCAAGCGTACTTATTTGTCTGGAAACGGCGGACTGGCTAAGGTTTAAAGCATCCCCGGCGCTTGTGAAACTACCGGCTCGTGCGACTTTGTGAAAAATTCTGAGCTTGTCCCAATCCATTTTATTCGCTCATCTCTATTCTGCCGCTTGTGCATTTTCGCTCTTGTCTGATGTTTGCGTGGCCAAGAACCTGTCCGCTTCCAGCGCGGCCATACAGCCCATACCCGCGGCGGTGACAGCTTGCCGGTAAACATGATCGGCAACATCACCAGCGGCATAAACACCGGGAATAGAGGTGGCCGTTGAATCCGGGGCGGTGTCCAGATACCCTTCATCATCCATATCCAGCTGCCCCTTGAACAATTCTGTCGCGGGGTCATGACCAATCGCAACAAACAAACCATGCGCGTCGAGCGTGCTTTCTTCGTTCGTTTTTTTGTTTTTAAGGCGTAAACCCGTCATGCCCGCACCACCCATAGAGTCATCACCCAAAACGTCTTCGACAGTTGTATCCCAGATGATTTCGATCTTTTCGTTATCGAATAAGCGTTGCTGCATAATTTTTTCAGCGCGCAGTGAATCGCGGCGGTGAATAAGAGTCACTTTTGAACAGAAATTTGTAAGAAATAATGCCTCTTCAACGGCGGAGTTTCCACCGCCAACAACGGCAACCTCCTTACCACGGAAGAAAAACCCATCGCAAGTCGCACAGGCCGAAACGCCTTTGCCCTGAAACGCTTTTTCGGATTCAAGCCCCATCCAGCGGGCCTTTGCGCCGGTACTGATGATGAGCGTATCACCTGTGTAAACACTCCCCTGATCTCCAATGGCTTTGAATGGCCTTACCGAAAGATCAACCTCCTTGATGTAATCATTGATAAGCTCTGTACCGACATTCTCCGCCTGAGCTTTCATTTGTTCCATGAGCCATGGGCCTTCTATTTTATCGGCAAAACCGGGGTAATTCTCGACTTCAGTCGTGATCATCAACTGTCCGCCAGGCTCAAACCCGGTGACGAGCATGGGCTTTAAATTGGCACGCGCCGCATAAATCGCGGCTGTGTAACCGGCCGGGCCAGAGCCAATTATAAGGACCTTGCTGTGTTTGTTTTCACTCATAATTTCATACGCTTTCTTATTTCATGGGCAACCAGAGCAGCATCATCCAATGGTTCATAACTCCACTGTTCTAATTGGCCTTCAAAATTTTTCAAACCCCCTGATTGTCTAAGGTTTTCATGGAGTTTGTCAATACGGGGATGCCCCCCTTTTGTTAAAGAGTCCAGAGGAATCATATAGACCGGCTTACCGGTTGTGCAAGCTTCGGAAAGCATAGACGCGCTATCGGCTGTGACCAGAATGAAATCCGCCCATGCCAGCAATCCCAAATACGGATTTTCTCCGGTGCCATCCCAAAAATAATGCCCAGCCCCACCCAAAGTATCCTGGAGAATGTTTTTGTTCTCTAAGCCGGTTCTGCGCGATGTCGTAATCATAAGGCTGCCTTCAATAGCCTTTAATTGCGCGGCAAGACTTTGAATGTTTTTTGCCGTCATTGTATAAGCTTTACTACTGCCCCCGATGAGAACGGCGATGCGTGGACCTGTAAGCTTCTCAAATTTAGAGAAGTTTTTCTTGGCTGTATCCAGTGTGTTTTGAGTAACTTTATTGGGCGCGGCAGTTGTAACAATCACGTTGTCACCGCGAGTTGGATCATGCGCAGGAACGGCAACAAGATCGAATTGTTCGGGGGGGATTCTGGGGTCCTGGATCTGAACAGTAAAACTTTTTCCCGCGCTCGCTTTTTTTATAAAACGCGAAGCCGCAATGCTTTTTCGCCCCGATGCGATGACAAGGTCTGGCCAAGGGCCTGAAAGAGCAGGGGAGAAGCTCCAGCTCTGCTCAAAGCCAATATACGGGGATAAGGATTTCCATGGCTGGCGAAGTTGAATCCGCTTGATATCCGCATCAACGCCCAGAGATTCAGCAACGCCAATACATTGGTTTTCTGTACCTGCAATCCCTTCCGTAACAATCCAGCAATCTATTTTTTTTGTCATACGCCCTGAAAGTTCTTGCATGATGCCCCGCGCAACTTTATATCAAGCCGATAACTCTTTGTGAAATTATTTAATCCAGAAGAAACAAATATGCGCCGCGCAAAACTCGATAAAATTGATAAAAAAATCCTTCAAAAACTACAGGCCAGAGGGCGCATAACAAACGTTGAATTGGCACAGGATGTCGGTATTTCTGCGCCGCCATGCCTGCGCAGGATGAGAGCGTTGGAAGAGGCTGGATATATCAAAAGCTACCACGCGCAGATTGATCCTGCGATCTTGGGATACGGCGTAACGGTGTTTGCAATGGTGCGTTTGGAAACCCAGGCTGAAAAAGACCTCGAGAAATTCGAGAAGCAAATGTCGAAGCTTCCGATGGTTCGGGAGTGCCATATGCTGGCCGGTGATGTGGATTTCATTTTGCGTATTGTTGCGAAAGATTGGGATAGCTATCAGGAATTTTTGACTAAAAACCTAACGACGGCGCCCAATGTTGTGTCTGTGAAATCATCGTTGTCTATTCGTAGCGCCAAAGATGAACCGGGCGTTCCGATTGAGGAGTGAGCCATAGAAGTTAGCCCGCCCCGCGGACTAAGTCCGCTTTTTTTTATTTATATTCCACATTCAAAATTTCGTAGCTTTTGACACCTTTAGGTGTTTTGACGGTGACTGAATCGCCTTCGGACTTTCCGATCAGGGTTCTTGCGATAGGCGCACTGATTGAGATCAAGCCATTTTCCATGTCTGAATCATAATCGCCCACAATCTGGTAGGTAGATTCTTCATCTGTTTCTTCATCAACGATGGTTACAGTCGCACCGAATTTAACATTGTCACCGGACAATGTTGTCGGGTCGATAATTTGAGCGCGGCCAAGCACAGCGTCAAGCTCCTGAATACGGCCTTCGATAAAGCTTTGCTGCTCGCGCGCTGCGTGATATTCGGCATTTTCCGAAAGGTCGCCATGCTCACGCGCTTCGGCAATCGCCGCGATCACAGCAGGGCGCTGCACCGATTTTAAATCTTTATGCTCGGCTTCCAGCTTTTCAAAGCCGATTTTTGTGACAGGTATCTGGTCCATCTTCTTTTCCTCAAAAATAAACCCGCCTCAAAAGAAGCGGGATCAAGAATATTTAAGCCGAAATTTTGTAAACCGTCAAGATTCTTTATCTGCGACATATGCTGTATCGCAAGATATATTTGCGTTCGATGGAAAATATTGGTCCTTCAGAGTACGGACAGAGCTTACGATCTCGTGCAGGTTTTGTGTATGGAGGCTTAGTTTTTGTTTCTGTATTGGCTCCAATGTCTCAGGATCAAGTGAAGCTATAAGGCTTTGCACTCTATCTAATGTGCATGGAATATCTTTTTCCAGACTATCCAGAACACATTGCATACTCCCAAAGAAAGCAATGCCCAGATGCGATCTCCAATACCGAAAAACATCTTCTGCGTTCTCTTCGTTCCTCATATCATTGATACGGGTCTGTTGCCTGTCACTTAAGGCCGTTATTGTATATGCTGGAGTTCTGTATGCGGCTTTGGCATCAGAGTTCATCTTTAATTCCGTTGCCGTTATGCTTTCAGTAAGTGTTCGAATGTCCAAACGGGCTTTAGCAACCTGTGTATTATGTTTTAGAATCTCTTTAGAGAAATGAGGCGGGAGGTTGCCACGGTTAATATATGGATAATCGCTGTTTTTGTCCGATGCGTAATTCGAAGCAACCGTATCTTGTTTGATGTCTTCATATTCATGCAGCAAGGCGGCTGTACGGGTTATCAGGTCGTCAAACTGTCAGGCCCAAAGATTTTCTTTATGGACAGTTCACAGGTTGCAGCGATCCGATCTTTTAGCTTTTTCATAAGGCTTTTTATAGTAAAGCGGTGCGCCTTATGTCAATAAAAAACAGTTTAAGCCGCGTTTCTCTTGGTTTTAGCTACCGGAAAATAGGACTGAAGAGATTCAACCTCAATGTCTTTTGATTTAATGGCCCGTATAGCTTGAACAGCCGCCCCGGCAGCGGTTAACAGCGTGTAATACGGGATTTTATTCATCAAAGCCATCCTGCGGATATTGTTGGAATCTGCGACAGCCTGGGAGCTTTTTGTCGTTGTGTTGATCATCAGGTCAATTTCGCCATTGATAATCGCATCAAGGATATGCGGCTGGCCTTCTAACACCTTGTTAATGCGGGTGACTTCAACGCCATTTTCATCGAGGTAACGACATGTACCGCCCGTTGCAACAAGTTCAAAACCCATTTCCAGAAGGTCTTTTGCAATGGGGAGGAGGTTTTCTTTGTCGTCATCCTTAACGGACAGAAACACGGTTCCGGATTTTGGCAACAATGTTTTCGCCGCCAACTGTGATTTCGCAATCGCATGGGCGAGGTTTTTATCGATCCCCATAACTTCGCCGGTGGATTTCATCTCTGGCCCAAGAAGCGGTTCTACGCCGGGGAAACGATCAAACGGGAAGACGGGAGCCTTCACAGCGTGAAGATTGGTCGGCATACCAATGAGCAGTTCGTCAAAGTCCTTAAGCTTCTCTCCGGCCATTAAACGGGCGGCAATTTTGGCCACAGGAACGCCGGTCGCCTTCGCAACGAAAGGAACGGTTCTTGATGCGCGGGGGTTAACTTCGATCAGGTAAATAACATCTTCGCCTGTTTCCTCGTCTTTACGCACGGCAAATTGAACATTCATAAGCCCGATAACATTGAGAGCTTTGGCCAGTGCAATTGTTTGTCGCTCCAGCTCAATAACGGTTTCTTTGGATAAAGAATGGGGAGGCAGCACACAGGCACTGTCACCGGAGTGAACGCCTGCTTCTTCGATATGCTCCATGATTCCCGATACATAGACATCGTCACCATCACAAAGCGCATCAACATCCAGCTCGATCGCCGATTTAAGGTAACGGTCCAAAAGAACAGGCGCATCGCCGGAGACTTTTACCGCAACATTGATATAGCGCTGAAGCTCTTCCATCGAATGGACGATCTCCATCCCTTGACCGCCCAGAACGAAAGACGGGCGGATCACCAGAGGGAAGCCAATATCTTCGGCTTTTTCCAAGGCTTCCTCAACGGAAGAGGCAATGCCGTTGGGCGGTTGTTTAAGGTTAAGCTCATTCACAAGTTTCTGGAAACGCTCGCGGTCTTCGGCCAGATCAATCGCATCAGGATCTGTGCCGAGGATCGGAATACCTTGGTCTTGTAGCGCATTGGCAAGCTTCAATGGCGTTTGCCCGCCAAGCTGTACGATCACCCCTTTAATCGGGCCTTCCGCATGGATCAGCTCAACAACATCTTCCTCTGTCAGTGGTTCGAAATATAAACGATCGGATGTGTCATAGTCGGTTGAAACGGTTTCCGGGTTGCAATTCACCATGATGGTCTCGTATCCCGCATCGCGAAGCGCATAGGCCGCATGGACGCAGCAGTAATCGAACTCTATACCTTGTCCAATGCGGTTTGGACCACCGCCGAGGATGATGATTTTTTCTTTGTCACAAGGGTCGATTTCGGATTCTGCCGGTGTTAAGCCGTTGCCCTCGTAACATCCGTACATATAGGGGGTGCCGGATTCAATTTCCGCTGCGCATGTGTCAACACGTTTGTAAACCGGGCGTATGTTGTGCGTGTGCCGGGCTTTGCGGACGTCATCTTCGGACACGCCGCGCAGAGAGGCTAGCTGGGCATCGGAGAAGCCGAGCTTTTTAATCCGCATCCAGCCTTCGCCCGTCGTCGGCAGGCCGTTGTCAACAATACCGCGTTCCGCATTCACGATGTTTTCGATACGATCAAGATACCACATATCCACTTTGCACAAACGGTAGATCTTCTCTTTATCAACGCCATGACGCAGCGCATCGGCAATGTGCAAAAGGCGTTGCGGGGAAGTTTTTGCAACATTTGATAAAATTTTATCCCGCAAAGATTCCTCGTCATCCGATTTAAGCGGGACGAGGGGGTCCAGGCCGTTGAGGCCTTTTTCAAGGCTACGCATGGCTTTTTGGAAAGATTCTTCGAAATTTCGCCCAATCGCCATGGCCTCGCCAACGGATTTCATGGCTGTGGTGAGCGTGGTGTCCGCACCTTTGAATTTTTCGAAGGCAAAGCGCGGGACTTTTGTAACGATGTAATCAATGGTTGGCTCGAAGCTGGCCGGAGTTTTACCGCCCGTAATATCGTTGCCCAATTCATCCAGAGTATAGCCGACGGCCAGTTTGGCCGCGACCTTTGCGATCGGGAAGCCTGTCGCTTTGGAGGCAAGGGCAGAAGAGCGCGATACGCGCGGGTTCATTTCAATCACGACCATACGGCCCGTATCCGGGCACATGCCGAATTGTACGTTTGATCCGCCGGTTTCAACGCCGATCTCGCGCAGGACGTCGATCGATGCATTTCGCATGATTTGATATTCCTTATCGCTCAGCGTCAGAGCGGGGGCCACGGTGATGGAATCACCGGTATGTACGCCCATCGGGTCGATATTTTCGATGGAACAAATGATGATGCAATTGTCGTTTTTGTCGCGCACAACCTCCATTTCAAATTCTTTCCAACCCAGAAGGGATTCATCGATCAAGACTTCTGTCGTCGGAGACGCATCAAGGCCGCTGCGGATAATATCCTCAAACTCTGCCTTGTTGTAAGCAATACCGCCGCCGGTACCGCCCATGGTGAAAGATGGGCGGATAATGAGGGGGAGGCCGAATTCTTCGAGGACCTTGCGGGCATCTTCCAGATTTTGAACAACTTCTGAACGTGGGGATTCCAGGCCGATTTTCTCCATCGCGTCTTTAAACCGTTCGCGGTTTTCGGCTTTGTCGATCACATCTGCTTTTGCGCCGATCATTTCGATCCCAAGCTCTTCCAGTACACCCATTTCTTCGAGCGCGAGTGCCGTGTTCAGCGCCGTTTGTCCGCCCATCGTCGGGAGCAGGGCATCAGGGCGTTCTTTTTCAAGGATCTTCGCCACAACCTTCGGGGTGATCGGTTCGATATATGTCGCATCCGCCATGTCCGGGTCTGTCATGATCGTTGCGGGGTTCGAGTTAATCAGGATAATACGGTATCCTTCTTCCCGCAGCGCTTTACACGCTTGCGCCCCCGAGTAATCAAACTCACAGGCCTGACCGATAACGATCGGTCCTGCGCCGATAATTGCGATGGATTTTATATCTGTTCTTTTTGGCATTCTCTAAATCCGTTTTACGTGTTGTTGCATCCACAAGATTGTGGAGAAGTCGATGGTTCGTCGAAATTGGTTAAAGATTCGAACTGTCCTGAAGCCTGGTCATGCTCCAGAATATTCCCGCTCTTCATGTCAAATATCCAACCTCTGATTTTCAAATCCCTTGTTTCAAGGGCTTCAGCAACGGAAGGATATTCTTTAAGGTTTTCAATGCTTTGCAGTACAACTTGTTGTTCTGTTGATCGTAAAATCTGTTCCGCAGAGGGTCCTTCTCCAAGCGTATTCAGGACAATATCCAGACTTTTTTGCGCTTCTTGAATAAAACCGGCGATTTCTGGATCATCCAAATGTTCGACTAAAGCCTTGATAGCGCCGCATTCCGTGTGGCCTATAACAATGAGCTCTGGAATTTCCAGATATTTCATTGCGAATTGCAGGCTGGATGCCAGAGCCGTTCCCCGTTTGTAAGGCCTGACAATCGTTCCTATCGGTTTAAATCCAAAAATTTCACCGGGACCTGTGCCAAACATAGTTGAAGGGTCACTTCGTGAATCGCCGCAGCTAATGATGTAATAGCCAGGGTGCTGTCCCTCCGAGACAAGCTTGGGCATAGAGGCGTCAGGGCTTTTGTATGCGGTTGTTTTAAATCTTTTAAAGCCTTCAATGAGCGGATGAGTCATATTACGCAGCCTTTGCCTTTCTAATGTTTTCTGCAAAACGTTCAAAGAGATAATAACTGTCCTGAGGACCGGGTGATGCTTCCGGGTGATATTGTACAGAAAACACCGGCTTATCTTTGACTTTTAAACCTTCGTTTGAGCCGTCAAAGAGGCTGACATGTGATTCTTCTACACCTTGAGGTAATGAATCAGCAACAACAACGAAGCCATGGTTTTGGCTGGTTATTTCAACCCTGCCGGTTTCAAGATCTTTGACCGGCTGGTTGGCACCGCGATGCCCCAAATGCATTTTTTGCGTTTCGGCCCCAAGCGCCAATGCGAGTATTTGGTGCCCGAGGCAAATTCCAAAGATTGGAATGTCCCTGGCAATCAATTCCTGAATCATCGGCACAGCATATTCCCCGGTCGCAGCCGGGTCACCCGGGCCATTCGACAAAAACACGCCGTCAGGATTATGGGCAAGGATGTCTTCGGCTGTACTTTGTGCGGGAACAACCGTGACATCAAACCCAGCATTGGCCAGGCAGCGCAGGATGTTGCGCTTGGCACCATAATCAACGGCGACCACTTTGAATTCAGGATTGGTTTGCTCTGTGTAGCCCTCATTGAGGGTCCAGCATTTCTCTTTCCAGTCATAGCTTTGCGTACAGGATACGTCTTTTGCGAGGTCCATGCCTTCAAGGCCCGGCCAGTCAGCCGCTTCTTTTTGTAGGGCCGCAAGATCGAAATTTCCGGAAGGATCATGGCAAAGAACACCGTTCGGCGCACCATTGTCGCGGATATAGCGTGTCAGGGCTCGCGTATCGATACCGCTGATCCCCGGAAGATTATGTTCTTCCAGCCAGGCGTTCAGATGTTTTTGCGCTCTCCAGTTTGAAGGCTCTGTTACATCTTCACGAACAATCAAGCCACGGGCAGCAGGATGAATCGTTTCTAAATCTTCATCGTTGGTTCCGACATTCCCGATATGCGGAAACGTAAATGTAATAATCTGCCCGGCATAGCTCGGGTCCGTTAGAGTTTCCTGATATCCGGTCATGGATGTGTTGAAGCAGACTTCGCCAACAGTCTTTGTTTTGGCTCCAAAACCCTGTCCAAAAAAAATGGTGCCGTCGGCAAAAAGAATCACAGCCGTTGCATTGGGGGGCTGTTTTGCGGTAGTAACTTGCGTCATGTTTGATGATCTCTCTAGCAGTGTGTCGCTAGAGATAGGTTTAATAATAGTTTTTCTCGGAAAAGAAAAGAAAAAAAAGGACAAAAAGTGGATAAAAGATCAGAATTTAATGCCGCGCTTAAAAATGCGATGAAAAATAAAGACCAAACGGCGCTTGCAACCGTTCGTTTGATCCTCGCTGTTTTGAAAGACAGAGATATTAGCTCGCGTGGGCAGGGTAAGGCAGACGGCATTGATGAAAATGAAATTTTGTCGATGTTGCAATCCATGATCAAACAACGTCAAGAATCAGCGAAGACTTATTGTGATGCAGGTCGTGAAGAGCTGGCCGAACGTGAAGAAGCTGAAATTGAAATTATTCAGGGGTTTTTGCCTAAACAACTTGGTGAAGATGAAGTTTTGGCGGCAATAGATCGGATAATAGCCGAGCAGGGGGCGTCCGATATCAAGGATATGGGTAAAGTGATGGCTGTGTTGAAAGCAGAGTTTGCCGGACAGATTGATATGGGCAAAGCAAGTGGTCTCGTAAAGTCGAAGCTTAGCTAGGCGTCCAGACTCCCGGCATTGATGCTATAAAAAAGGCCACCTTATGGGTGACCTGACTTTTTATTTTTTAATGACGTTATGTATGAAGTTGCTGATTTTCTTTTTGATTTCCTCGACAGATTCCAACCCTTGCTGATTAGAGCCATATTCAATTAATTTCAGCTTTTGATCTTTTGAAAATATATCTGGCACTTAAGCCTCCCTAACGTTCCCTGTTTTTTTACATTCGCTAAGAATAATATACACAAAAATGGCATATTTTACAAATTTACATAGTTAAGGTGCTTGTTTCGTTGGTAAAATACCGTTCGGTCTTTAAGTCGTTGATTAGCTTAGTTTTTGAAAAGCTTTTTAAAGGAGCCGATAATAAGGTTTTTAAGGTTTAAAAACGAGACTGTATCATCGCTATGTTCTCCATATTGTATGACTTTAATTTTGCAACCTTTCTCGAAGACTTCTGGCATTGATGATGTCCCTGTTTTCTATGGTGATGTTTTTTTATACTATTTTCTATATATATTATTCAGTAACACCTCAAGCGGAAATCTGATATTTTTCTGAGCTATGTCGATTCCTTCACGTTTTATGGATGAAATCCGTAACCGCTTGACCTTGTCCGAAGTGATAGGGCGCAAGATATCAATCACACGCGCTGGCCGTGAGTTTAAAGCCTGCTGCCCGTTTCATGGTGAAAAAACGCCGTCTTTTACAATCAATGACGATAAGCAATTCTACCATTGTTTTGGCTGCGGGGCGCATGGTGACGCCATCGGGTTTCTGATGCAACATGACAATATATCTTTTATGGATGCTATTGAGCAGCTGGCCGCTGAAGCAGGATTGGAGGTTCCCAAGCCTGATCCTATGGCCGTTGAAAAAGCAGAAAAATCCAGAGGCCTGCATGAATTGATGGACGAGGCAACATCATGGATGCAGGCGCAGGTCACGAACTCTGAAAATACGGATGTACTGGAATATCTCGAAAATCGTGGCTTGGGCGAGGATGTTCGTGCGCAGTTTAGAGTGGGGTACGTTCCGGCAGATGGGCAGGCTTTAAGAGGATATCTCAAAGGTAAAAACTTTACTGATGCCCAAATGTTTGAAGCTGGATTGTTAAAAGAATCAAAAAAGGGTGGTCAGCCTTATATCTTTTTTCGTGATCGGGTGATGTTCCCTGTTGCGGATCGCCGGGGCCGTGTTGTGGCCTATGGCGGGCGTGTGTTACCTGAACATATTCGTCCGGTAACAGATTCAAACTTCATCCCGCCAAAATATATTAACTCATCCGATACGCCGTTATTTGATAAAGGGCGCATGCTCTATGGCGAATCCATGGCCCGTCAGGGCGCACGTGAAGGTCATACTGTCCTCGTGACCGAGGGGTACATGGATGTCATTGCATGTCACAAGGCCGGATTTAAAGGCGCGGTTGCCCCGATGGGAACAGCCCTGACGGAAGACCAGATTATGATGTTGTGGTCGATGCAGACCGAGGATGATAAATTTCCAATTTTGTGCTTTGACGGGGATAATGCAGGCCGCCGCGCCGCTTCAAGAGCGTGTGAGCGCATTATGCCATTGCTTAAACCCGGGAACACAGTGCGTTTTGCATTTCTGCCCGAGGGGGAAGACCCTGACAGCCTGATCCGCGGCCGTGGTGCCGGAGGCTTTCGCAGTATATTAAACGCGTCTTTGTCTCTGTTTGATTTTCTGTGGGCAAGCCATACTGCGGGAAGGACGTTTGATACACCCGAATCGCGTGCCGGGCTTGAAAAAACGATTCGCAAAGAGGTGTCCGTTATCGCGGATCAGGAGATTCAAAAACATTATCGTGAGCTGATTCGTTCAAAAATTTCAGCGGCGTTTTTTCGGAAACACTCAAAAAATAAAGGCGGGTACGCTCAAAATAAGGCTAAAAATCCGGCTTCATCCTTGCGATTACGCTCCCCTTCATCTCGAAAACAGGTGCTTTCTGTAAAAATATTACTGGCGGCTATTCTCAATAATCCGGGCCTTTACAGCCATGTAGAGGAGGAAATCGGACATCTGGTTTTGCATGACCAGGCGCTGGACAGGTTGAGGCAGCGCACCATCATGATATTGGAAGAGGAGCCGGAGCTTGACTCTGAGACGCTTTGCTCCAGATTACTCTCGGACGGCTTTGATAAAGAAATAGATGACATATTAAACGAATCTGTCTATGTTCACGCTTCTTTTTGTCGAAAAGAGTCCGCGGAAGTTGTAGATGAAGCAAAGATGCTCAAACACTGGCGGTCTGTTTACGAGGCATTGCAGGATCGGGGAACCAGTCATGAGGTGCGGGAAGGCTGGAAGAAAGCGTTTGAGAATTCAAGTGAGGAAGAAGAAAACTTGCTAAAAGACATGATAAACATCAAACGCTCGGACACTGTTTAGAGAAAATTTACAGAAAAACTCGAAACTTTGGGGACGAGAGCATCTAAGCTCTTTAAAAATCAGGAATTTTAGGATCTAATCGGAGAGTCGGTAATTTAATATGGCTGCAAAAGGACTTGGGAATTTGGCTGTGAGTGAAAAACAAAGTGATGAAAATCAAGGCGCGCAGGGCAAGGGCTCTCTGGAGGCCATTGTAAAAAAGCTTGTAAAAGCGGGGAAAAGCAAAGGTTTTCTGACCTATGATGAGATCAATAAGATGATCTCTGCTGGCGATTACTCGTCCGAACAAATGGATGAGGCAATGGCAACTTTTTCGGATATCGGTATCCAGCTTGTTGAAAAAGAAGACGATGTAACCGAAGAAGAGGCTGCCGAGGACGAAAAAAGTACTCATGAAGCCGGTGGTAATATTTCCGATGATGATACGGGACGTACAGACGATCCTGTTCGCATGTATCTGCGGGAAATGGGGGCTGTTGAGCTTCTTTCTCGTGAAGGCGAAATCGCCATTGCCAAACGCATAGAAGCGGGCCGGGAGCTTATGATCGGCGGAATTTGTGAATCTCCGCTGGCGATCGAATCCTTGATTGCATGGTACAAATCGCTTCAAGACGGTGATATTTTACTCCGTGAAATTATCGATCTTGATGCAACTTATAAAGATGATCCCATAGATCAAACAGCAATCAACAAAGATGATGCGGAAGAAGAGGAAGAAGAAGCCGAGGAGGAAACTTCAGAGGACGATTCAGAAGAGTCTGACGGAGAATCAGAGGAGGCCGAAGAGGAAGTCAATGTTTCCCTCGCCGCGATGGAAGAGGAGCTTCAGCCGCAGGTTTTTGAAATATTCGGTAAAATTCAAAAAACTTACAAAAAAATGCAAAAAGTCCAGCAGGTTCGCATGGAAACCTTGCAAGGAGGTAAGGAACCCGCAGAAGCCGACAACAAAAAATACAACAAATTCAAGGAAGAGATGGTTGTGTTGATGAACGAAGTGCAGCTTAACAATGCACGGATTGATCAGCTTCTGGACCGTTTATATGTCACCAATCGTGAGCTGATCGGCATTGAAGGTAAAATCATGCGCCTGGCCGTTGAGTGTAAAGTGAAGCGTGAAAATTTTCTTGAAAATTACTACGGCGCTGAATTGGATTCGCAATGGCTGGTAAAAGCCACAAAATTCAAAGGCAAGGGCTGGGATAAATTCATAGAGAAGCATGGCGAGCAAGTCACAAAAATGCGTGAGCAGATCGCTTTGATTTCTGAAGAAACAATGTTGCCGATTTCTGAATGGCGCCGCATTATTAGCACCGTTCAAAAAGGTGAGCGCGAAGCGGCTCGTGCGAAAAAGGAAATGGTCGAGGCGAATTTGCGTCTTGTGATTTCGATTGCCAAAAAATACACAAACCGTGGTCTGCAGTTTCTTGATTTGATTCAAGAGGGGAACATTGGCCTGATGAAGGCCGTTGATAAATTTGAATATCGCCGTGGGTATAAATTCTCGACCTATGCCACATGGTGGATACGTCAGGCCATCACGCGCTCTATCGCGGATCAGGCGCGTACAATCCGTATTCCGGTTCACATGATAGAGACGATCAACAAACTCGTCCGTACAAGCCGCCAGATGATGCATGAAATTGGCCGCGAACCAACACCGGAAGAATTGGCGGAGCGTTTGCACATGCCATTGGATAAGGTCCGTAAGGTGCTTAAAATCGCGAAGGAGCCTGTATCCCTCGAAACACCAATCGGCGATGAAGAAGACAGCTCATTGGGTGACTTCATTGAGGATAAAAACGCCATCGCCCCGATCGATAGCGCGATTCACTCTAATCTTCGTGAAACGACAACCCGTGTATTGGCATCCCTTACACCGCGTGAAGAAAGAGTTCTTCGTATGCGTTTTGGGATCGGGATGAATACGGATCACACGCTGGAAGAAGTAGGGCAGCAGTTTAATGTGACGCGTGAGCGTATTCGTCAGATTGAAGCAAAAGCGCTCCGTAAGCTTAAGCACCCAAGCCGTTCACGGAAGCTCAGAAGTTTCCTCGACACTTAAATAGCGTAGTTGCGAGGATTTTTATTGTTCAATCGTAGGTTTTTTAAATACATTTTGTGACAAAGATGCGCCGTGGATTTATGTATTCTTGGCTTTATGTATTAAGGGGAAAATAATGAAAAAAATAATAAACCTATTTTTGATATCTGCATCTGTACTGTTGCTTGGTTACACGCAGTCTTTTGCATCGGAAGCTAAAGAACTCAAAATTTCGGCTGTTGCGGATTTCTTAAATGTTGAAACAGAGCTGCGCGTTGTCGCGAACAAAATGAGAGCAGAAGGACTGGTCTCATTTTTGAAGCCCCAGCCTTTGAATATGCTGGGAGCGGGGATCCCGTCTTATTTGAATAATATTAAGGACCTGAAGGCAGAGCATCCGGCATATTATGCCGACATCACAAAAATCGCCGCTCAATACGAAAAAGAAAAGCGCAAGCCGTTTAAAAATGCGGAAGACTGGGCTGTTCTTGGTGATCGTGTGATGATTGCATTTTTTGCCGGGAACTCTGAGTCCGCAGCGAGCGGCCAAGCCTATAAGGACGTAAAAGATAAGTTTCCTGTGCAGGTTATGGCCATGCTGCCGCCGGAATCCAAAGCTCAAATCCAGGCAATGTTTGATATGCTAAAATCTCTGGAGGAGGTATCTGAGCATGATAAATTGGTCGTAAAACAGTTTAAACAGCAACTTGTTCTGTTGCTGGCAGATGGATATTATGAAGGTGATAAGGCGGCATATCTGGGCGGAGTGCCCGCTCTGGCCAAAGAAGGCAAAAAACAAAAGTAAAATTTAAACCGGAATCGTTGGCTTTTCTGCTTGGTCTGGTGGTTCTTTATGCTATATAAAATGTCTGGTTATCTCATGTGGGCCTGTAGCTCAGCTGGTTAGAGCAGTCCGCTCATAACGGATTGGTCCGCAGTTCAAGTCTGCGCAGGCCCACCATTTTCGCCGCCATTGCCCGGCAATGGAATAAAAAACATAAAAAACATAAAAAACATAAAAAACATAAAAAACATAAAAAACATAAAAAACATAAAAAACATAAAAAACATAAAAAACATAAAAAACATAAAAAACATAAAAAACATAAAAAACATAAAAAACA
>Ga0316204_10003283_pt1 | contig 32990 bp, 33 predicted proteins | sample 6monrhotite_MG_2_FD_205661 | JGI IMG/M metagenome (GOLD analysis project Ga0316204, IMG submission 205661) | Microbial mat bacterial communities from mineral coupon in-situ incubated in ocean water Damariscotta River, Maine, United States -... | ecosystem: Environmental > Aquatic > Marine >... | reverse complement strand
CCGACTAAATCATCTGTAGTTATACTGCTTTTGGTTGCTAGTGGATGATCATTGGCCATCACAATAAATAACTCCTCACGAATTAAAGTCTCGATATGAAAACTATCATTCTTCAAAGGCAAGGGAATCAAAAGCAAATCATGACGACCTTCTGTCAATCCTTCTACTAGAGCGTTTGGCGCATCTTCACGTACAATAAATTTTAAATGGTGATATTGCTGGTGAATTTTAGGTAACAGATAAGCGAGTAAATACGAGCCTAATGTGGAAGTCACGCCAAGACGATAAACTCCCTTACTACCACTTATTGCAATTTCTACTGCGTCCATCAAATTATTCATGTCTTCAATCATAATTTGGACATAAGGTAATAGATGTTGGCCAGATGGAGACAGTATAGTGCCGCTACGAACACGTTCGAATAAATTTAATTTTAATATCTGCTCAAGTTTCGCTAATTGAGCACTTAATGTTGGTTGGCTAATACCCAATGCATCTGCCGCTCGACGGATACTGCCATATTTAATAATAGCGAGAAAATATTCCAATTGCTTCAAAGTGGGTTTCATAACTGTGTGCAACTATGCTTCTTATCCTACATTCAAATATAATACGTTAAGTCTTGTAATTTTTCTCACAATTGTTAGAAAAAGATTTTTTAATTTATTTAAATAAATGTTTGATGTGAAATCATGAAAAATTAAATTTTAAAGCCTCACAGTTTGATTGTTTTCAATCAACGAAAGTAGAAGTTAACATCTAGCACAACGGCTGCCTGTTAGGCTGGTGCCTTTATGTTATGTGTTGAAACCATATTCACGAGTGATCTCTGCTACCTCTACTGAATAGGATTTATACCATCTCTTTTGTGCTTGATGCTGAGTTTTTAAATGTACGCTATTTTGTTTCCAGTTACTTATTTGTTCTTCCGTCTCCCAGTATGAGAGCGCCATTCTTTTATTTCCGTCCATCATTGCGGTGAACTCAAGACAGCCATATTCTTCTATGGCCAACTTTTTCAACTGCTCAAGTGATTCAGTATAGTCCTTACCCAGATCACCAACAGTTGCTTTAAGGATTACTACAAACATAAATTATTTAAGAATGAGCGATACATTACTCCGCGCAGTAGCAGCGTAGAGCGAGGCACGAATGGAAAGTCCTGCTTTATGCATCTTGTTATACCTATGTGTAGACGTCATTTGTTAAAACTTCTGCTTCGAGTCGATAGTGAAATATTAACATTATTTCAAATTTCAAAAAGCGAACATTACGAACGAAACCATACTAAAATGATTTCTATAGATATCGATCAAAAACCCACTTATACTGAAATCGTTTTTTTACAATGAATACAGGAGGCGTGTCCTTAAAATACGCCTTGCCGAAATATCAATCTAACCTGGTATAAGGATATTTATGAAAAACGAACATCTTAATCGTAGAGAATTTCTCTGCAACACCGGCAAAACCCTTGCTAGTGTTGCCGTCGCCTCTTCCGGTGCTGTCACCCTTATCTTCCCTGCTACTGGCTGGTCTGCTCAGCTTGCTGTTTTTAATGAACATGAAAGCAAGACCTTGCTTCGTATGACCCGGGAAATGTTTCCGCATGACAAGATCGAAGATAAGTTTTATGCCGTTGTCGTCACAGCCTTGGATACTGATGCCAGTGGGAATACCGATACAGCAAAACAACTTAAAGATGGTGTTGCTAATCTCGACAAACTTGCGCAAGGAGACTGGCAGGCTTTGTCAGCCAACAAGCGTGGCGCTGTACTGAAGCAGATAGAAACCACTGCTTTTTTTAATAGCGTTAAATCTAAATGCGTTACAGGTATATACAACAATAAAGAGCTTTGGGATCACTTCGGTTACGAAGGATCTTCTGCTGAGCATGGTGGTTATATCAATCGCGGCTTTGATGATTTGGATTGGCTACCTAATCCACCCGAATCCGATAGCCCAAAAGCGCATTAACACATAAGGAGAGACGTCTTGGCCAAGATTGATTTTAACGATAACTCTGCCGTAGTCATTATTGGCTCTGGTGCTGGTGGCGGTACTCTTGCGAATGAGCTCTGCCAAAAAGGCATTAAAGTTATTTTACTTGAAGCTGGAAAACACCACAGTATCGCCGATTTTGTCAATGATGAGTGGCCTTCCTTTAGTCAATTGGCTTGGTTAGACAAACGTACTACATCTGGTGATTGGCGCGTTGCCAAAGACTTCCCAAATCTTCCGGCTTGGATCTGTAAAACGGTTGGCGGTACAACAACGCATTGGGCTGGTGCCAGTCTACGGATTCAGGATCATGAATTTAGAGCTGAAACTCATTATGGAAAAATTGATGATGCTAATCTTATAGATTGGCCACTTACACTGAAAGATCTTGAACCTTACTATGCCAAGGCTGAAGACAAGATGGGCGTAACGCGCACCAACGGTATCCCCGGTCTTCCAGGCAACAATAACTTCAAGGTCATGCATGCGGGTGCGAAAAAGCTTGGTTATAAAGAAGTGCATACGGGACGCATGGCGATCAATAGCCGACCGCGTAATGGTCGTGCTGCATGCCAGCAGATCGGTTTTTGTTTTCAAGGTTGTAAGTCGGGGGCTAAATGGTCAACGCTGTATACCGAGATCCCTGCAGCTGAAGCTACCGGTAATCTAGAACTACGATCCGAATCACATGTATTACAAGTTAAGCATGATGCAGAGGGCAGCGTCAGTGGTGTTTTGTATGCTGATAAGGATGGCAACCAACAATTACAAAAAGCACGCATTGTTTGCGTCGCTGGTAATTCAATAGAGTCACCGCGTTTGTTACTCAACTCTGCTAGCACTATGTATCCAGATGGACTTGCAAATTCTTCTGGCCAAGTTGGCAGAAACTATATGCGCCATACAACGGGTTCAGTCTACGCAACGTTTGAAAAACCAGTGTATATGTACCGTGGTACTACAATGGCAGGGATAATTGCGGATGAAAATCAACACGATACTAGTCGAGGATTTGCTGGTGGTTATGAAATGGAAACATTGTCGCTAGGTCTACCGTTTATGGCTGCGTTTCTAGACCCCGGTGCTTCAGGCAAAAAGTTTAGTGATGCATTGGAAGATTATGATCACATGGCGGGCATGTGGATTGTTGGTGAAGATATGCCGCAAGAAAAGAATCGCGTGACTTTACATACAACAGAAAAAGATCAGCATGGACAACCTGTACCTAATGTTCATTTTGATGATCATAAAAATGATATTGCGATGCGAAATCATGCTTATAAACAAGGAACTTTAGTATACGAAGCAGCCGGTGCAAAAACAGTTTGGGAAACACCACCGTATCCTTCAACCCATAACCTGGGCACTAACCGTATGAGCACTAAAGCCTCTGACGGTGTTTGTAATGGTTTTGGTCAGACGCACGATATCAAGAATTTATTTATATCAGATGGCAGTCAATTCACAACGGGTGCTGCTGAAAACCCAACATTAACGATTGTCACGCTCGCCATTAGACAAGCTGACTATATTGCTGAACAGATGGGCAAGAAAAATATTTAAAAACCGTATGATTAATACTGCAACTGAACACCAAAAGTAAACAAATCAACATCCCTACCAGCATAACCGCTGGCGTTGTTATCGCCGCTAATATAATTAAAATTTAACTTAGCGTTATTACCCGAGATAACGTAATTCGTACCGAGCTCAATAGAATCACTCGTTTTTGCATCGCTAGGATTATTTTCGACATATCTAAAATAAGGTTGAAATTTACCCCAACCGATTACCTTGGGAAATAAATAGGCGACCGTAGCAAAAACTGAATGCCCATCAAACAGACAGGAGCAACCGGCTAATCCTGCGGTGGGTGGTGTCGCTAGTGTAAAGTCAGAATGAAATTTTTTATATTCTGCTTCGATAGTAAAAACGCCACCATCATCGAGAACGGTCTCTGACAAGACATCGAAGGTATAGCCAAAAAAATCGCCCTGTTCAATGGAACTACCCGAACCGCCAGATTGCTGTTGAAATGCGAAAGCAAGCGTTAACAGGTCACCTTGTTCACCGAAATAACTAGAACTTGAGTAATAAACTGGGTTGGATTCTATATCCAGAAAACTATAAGAGATGCGCGCACTATAAAGTAAATGATTATCTTGATTACTTTGGCCTTTCAAACCATCAAATATTCCTAATGCATAATGCACTCTACCCGTAGTACCCCAAAACACACCGCCTTCACTTCGACCCAATGTGCCAGCGCTAGCGCCGTAACCAGAAGGAAATAGTGGCTGTGTGTATTGGTTCCAATTGAGTGAATAAAATGGCCCGTTCTTATCAATTCGATCAGAAGGGACTAATGTGCGACCGATCCAAACATTAATGCTCGGGTTAAATTCAAATCTTGCTATAGCATCCATCATAAATGTCTTTTGATGATTCTGCTTATCGGTATTCACATAAAACTTCAGGTATTTATGTACCTGTGCTTCAAAATAGAATCGTATGCTATCAAACGAAAATTCATTATTATTATCGAAATCACTTTTTCTGGAATCAACTTGCATACGAATACCTGTACCTGCTGTAAGCCACAAGGTATCGCTATGTTCAAACTTGACGCCGGCCATTACTGGCAGAGTAGTCGTAAATAAAAGACTAGCTATTAAAAGACATATAGTCCGCCGAAAGAGATTACCTGTACTAAACGCTTGTACTTCTATCATTAGCAGGCCCTATGTTAATTAGTCAGTGGAAAGTTTCGGATTACTGTTTAATATTGAACCTGAATGCCAAAAGTCACTTTATTTACATCCCTTCCAGCATAACCACTCGCATTGGTATCACCACTAACATAACTCAGATTCAATTTTGCTTTATGACCTGAAATTATATAGTTCGTACCAAACTCTATAGAGTCACTTGAAGAGGCTCCTGTTGGATCATTTTCAACGTAACGAAAATAAGGCTGAAACTTGCCGAAACCAATTTTCTGAGGGTATAAGTAACTTAATGTAGCAAAAACTGAACTTCCATCAAACAAACAAAAACAATCTGCTGTGCCTGCGGCAGGAGGAGAGGCAATACTGTAGTCCGCATCAAAATCTTTATATTCTGCCTCGAGAGTGACAACACCTATACCGGGGAGAACGTTCTCTGATAAGAGATCAATGGAATAACCAAAATAATCACCTTGCTCGACAGCGCTACCACTACCGCCATCTTGGTTTTGTAAGGTAAGCGCAACTGTAAACAAATTACCCTGTTCGCCAAAGTATGTAGAGCTGGTGTAATAACCAAAATTGGATTCTACATTCAGGAAATTATAAGTTAATCGAGCAGCATAGAGCTTATTATTGGATTGATTACTGAACCCTTTCAAACCGTCGACTATCCCCAGCGCATAATGAAACTTACCCGTTGTCCCCCAAAATACACCACCTTCGCCACGTCCCAAACTACCTGCAGCACCACCCAGTTCAGTAGGGTATAGCGGCTGACGATATTGGATCCAATTCATACCATAGAAAGGCCCACTCATACCGATACGGTTACCAGGAACGACCAAGCGTCCTAACCAAAGATTAAAACTGGGATGTAATTCAAAACGAACCATGGCATCGATTAGATCGGTAGAGTCATGATTTTGTTTGTCGGTGTTGATGCTGAACTTCAGATATTTATGCAACTGCCCAGCGATATAAACACGTATGCTATCGAAAGAAACCTCAGAATTATTATCGGCGTCACTTTTTCTGGAATCAAGCTGCATACGTGCGCCACCACCAATGCTTAACCAGACCGTGTCACTGTGTTCAAACTTAACACCACTCATAACGGGCATGGTGGCTAATGAAATAGCACTTAAAATTAAAAGTTTAGTGATATTGCGAACATGTGTATTACGGAGGTGTTGGTATTGCACCTTAAACATAGACTTACCCTTTATTATTAGTTTGCTACCCCCCACATCTTAGTAAGCAATACGCTAATATTTTTGCATCTCTCTCTTCTCGACTATACAGACTAAGCTTTGCATAAATCAAAACAGGCAAGCTAATTTTTATTTTGGCTTAAATATACAGCTATTTTTAAAATAATAGTTTAAAAAAATAATGCAGGGTCAAGCTCCGTCTATATTTTATTATAATTTTCTTTTAACGCCTCAAGGATAACGTTAGCGTCTTCCCCTGTTGACCATTCACCATCTTTATTCATGACGATGACTTCTGTCTTATCTCCGACGCCGGTTAAGCTTAGCTGATAAGGTGTGCCTTCATCTTCATCCTCACCCCAGAATTTTAATTTTGATAAAAGCCCTTTTTCTTCTTTCTCAGCTTCTGGCATAAAGTAACGGAAATCATAAGTGCCTTTTTCTTGATCGCTAGATTCAATCAAATAGCCCGCACGTTCTAATATCATTTGTGATTCACGCCAAGCACGTGTGAATTCTTGCGGAATCGCCAGATAACTTTTTCCATCACCAACATTAAGGATTTCTGCTTTGGGTTTTACTGGTTTAGGGGTAGCCTCAGGTGCTGGAGTCGTGCTTTTGCTAGAGCTACTAGCAGTGCTAGCTACATTAGGGACTTCGGTACCATAAAAATGCAGATTCAATTTCCGAATGACATTCTTTTCCAGACGAACATCGGCTATCGAATCAAGCCATGAACCTTCCGATAGTTCCTGCTTTTCACTCGACATGAATAGCATCGTGCCTCCCGATTCATCAGACTCAGTAAAGATCTTGAATCTATGTCTGCTTCCGCCGTCTTCTTTCCAATCGGTTTCGAGCACACCTAATTCTGCATCATCTAAGTCGATGACATATTCTTTTTCTCTCCAGAATTCTTTCAATTTAGGCCATATATCATAAGACGAACCTCTCAAGGCTAACCATTGTTCACCATCTGCCTCACCGGAACCTAGCACGGATCCCTGTCGTTTGTTTTGAGAACGTTGTCGTTCAAACTCGGTCAATGAAGTCGATTCTTCTCCAGGAATCTTTGCTGAGAACTCACCTTCGGTTACTGTCAGATCAGGAGGTACTTCGAGCGTAGCCATGCCTTTGCTTTTTTGATAAGCAGTTCGCTTGTCAGGTAACACTTTTTCCAAATCTTCAACGCCAGGTAGATAGGAACAACTAACAATCGATAAAAAACTAAGTATTAAAACGAGATTACGTAAAATCATCATTGTGTATTTATATAACTCCTGCCTGTTTCATGGCGTCTAGTAATTTGGGTTCCGCTGATTCAGACATCCAAGTCATTGGCAGTCTTATACCTGCTTGAATAAAGCCTAATTTATGCATGGCCCATTTCACAGGTATTGGATTTGATTCAATAAATAATTCTTTATGGAGACCATTAAGGGTGTTGTCTATCCTAGTCGCGCCTTCAATATCTCCACTCAAAGCTAATTGACACATATCATGCATCGCTTTGGGCGCAACATTTGCGGTAACCGAAATCACCCCGTCTCCGCCTTCAAGAATAAAGTCTTTGGTGGTCTCATCATCCCCTGTTAACAGAAGAAAATCAGCACCCGCACCATCACGTATCTGCTTAACCCTTGTCAGGTCTGCAGTTGCTTCTTTAACACCGATAATATTTTTTACCGACGCCAAACGAACAATCGTCTCTGGCAACATATCACAAGCCGTTCTGCCGGGCACATTGTAGAGAATTTGTGGTATATCAACGGCCTCTGCCACTGCCTTATAGTGCAGATATAAACCTTCCTGAGTCGGCTTATTATAGTAAGGTGTGACCAGAAGGCACGCATCTGCGCCAACTTCTTTGGCACACTTCGTTAATGAAATCGCTTCAATCGTTGAATTTGCACCAGTACCTGCAATTACCGGAATACGACCATTAACAATATCAACCATCTGCTTAATAACAGCACAATGTTCTTTTTCAGTTAATGTGGCAGATTCACCTGTAGTACCCACAGCAACAATCGCATCAGTCCCCTGCTCAATATGGAATTCGAGCAAATTCTTCAATGCCTGACTATCGACTGCTGTATCTGGGTGCACCCCTGCTAACATCGGGGTGACAATGGCAACCATGCTTCCGGTAAACATATGAATAGTTATTATGAGTAATTGACAAAAACGTGTATGGTACTTAATGAAGTAACCCTATGACAAGGACATTAGTCTTTATATAATGTGCATTGCAGTTAGATAACGCCAATGACGCTAATATCAGACCATTTACATAGTAATTACCTAAATATTCCCCAAGTTTAAGATGCAAAACTATCTCGTTGTCAGTGCTCTGGTCGAAAATTCCAGTGAAATCATCCGTAAATTCTCCAAACTGTCTAAATCCAGTGGCTGCAATATCGTCGATAGTCGATTTAAAGTTCTCGGGCACGAACTTTCCCTGATGATTTTCCTGAGCGGTAACTGGGATGCTATCGCTAAAATTGAGGATATGCTCGGGATTCTTGCGCAAGAGCACCAAATCAAGATCATCACGACTCGAACGACTGTAGACAAATTACAAGGCGACTCGATGCCCTATGCAGTTGACGTTGTCGGGCTCGACCAGTCTGGGATCATATTTGATATCACAGATTTCATGTCGAGCAATAATCTAATTATTCATGAAATGGCATCAAACACCTATGAGGCTTCGATGACCGGCGCCAAGATGTTTTCCTTGCATATGATGGTCTATATTCCGTCAGACTCATCTATTGCATCTATTCGTGGCGATTTCATTGAATTTTGTGATCGTCTTAATCTGGATGCCATAATGGAACCAGTAAAATAAAAGGGGGACTGATTAATTAATACTGTTGAGTGCATTGCTCTATCAATATTAATCAATCCTACTTTGGTAAATTTAAAATAAATGGGTAACAATTAATTATGAGTAAAGTCAGTATTGGAAAGAAAGTTCCCGCATTCACCCTGCCAGCAACCGGCGATCAAATCATCAAACTCTCAGCGCTAAAAGGTAAAAACATTGTTCTATATTTTTACCCTAAAGACAGTACACCCGGATGCACGCTTGAAGGACAGGACTTTCGCGACAACATTCGTAAATTCAGTTCCCGTAACACCATCATCCTCGGGGTCTCACGGGACAAGATATCTTCACACGAAAAATTTAAAGAGAAACAATGTTTCCCTTTCGATTTACTATCTGACGAAGACGAGACTCTCTGCAAGCTATTCGATGTCATTAAAGAGAAAAACATGTACGGAAAAAAACATATGGGCATTGAACGCTCAACCTTCTTGATTGACGGAAAAGGAATCTTGCGTGAGGAATGGCGCAAGGTAAAAGTAAAGGAACATGTCAATGAGGTTCTTGAAGCCTTAAAAGCACTTTGAATTTATTTTAATACCACTATGTCACCAATTAATAGCTCTCGCCTATTTGTGCTTGATACAAATGTACTCATGCATGACCCTGCTTCACTGTTTCGTTTTCAAGAACATGATGTTTTTATTCCTATGGTCGTGCTGGAGGAACTTGATCACGCCAAGAAAGGGGTTTCTGAAGTTGCCCGAAATGTCCGCCAAGTAAGTCGTTTCATTGATGAAATAATTAATGATGCCGCGGCTGATGACATAAATAATGGTCTGGAACTTAATTCAGCAAGAACACTAAATGGAAATGTTGAGCCTAGTGGAAGGTTGTATTTACAAACACAGATATTAGCTGACAGTTTACCGGAATCTTTACCGGGTAAAAACGCAGATAACTCTATTTTAGGAACAGCACTTTCCTTGCAGAAAAAACATCCAGAGAAAGTTGTCTCCTTAATCTCTAAAGATATTAACCTAAGAATTAAAGCACATGTCTTAGGCATTAAGACTGAAGACTACACTAGTGATCAGGTGTTGGATGATGCTGATTTACTTTATACAGGCATCAATGAATTGCCTGAAAATTTTTGGGATACAAAATCTGAGGCACTCACTTCTTGGCAAGAAGATATGCGTACCTTGTATGAAATAAAAGGGCAGCCTCTTGAAGAGTGCTATCCGCACCAGAGCCTCTACAGCGATGAAGGCTCTGGCTTCGAAGCGCTGGTTAAAAAAACTGATAAAGATAAAACAACTTTAGTACATGCCATTGATTATAGAAAAGACAGTCATGCGGTATGGGGCGTGAATGCGAGAAATCGAGAACAGAATTTTGCCTTAAACCTGTTAATGGACCCTGATGTAGATATGGTTACTATTCTTGGTGCTGCTGGCACTGGTAAAACTTTACTAACACTTGCAGCCGGCTTGGACCAGGTAATGGAAAAGAAACTCTATCGCGATATCATCATAACCCGCGTTACTATCCCCGTCGGGGAAGATATCGGCTTCTTACCTGGCACCGAAGAGGAAAAGATGGCACCGTGGATGGGCGCATTACTTGATAACCTCGAAGTTTTAACAAGCTCGGATGAAAGCGGCGAATGGGAACGCGCCGCTACCGCAGATATATTAAACAAGCGTATTAAGATCCGTTCACTAAACTTTATGCGCGGTCGTACCTTCCTGAATCGTTTTATTATTGTTGATGAGGCTCAGAACCTGACAGCCAAGCAAATGAAAACACTGATAACGCGTGCCGGCCCCGACAGCAAATTGATCGTCCTTGGTAATATTTCACAAATTGACACGCCTTATCTTACCGAGACGACCTCTGGCCTTACCTATGTAGTAGACCGATTTAAAAACTGGGAACACAGTGGTCATATAACCTTGATGCGTGGAGAACGCTCACGCTTAGCTGATTTTGCAAGCGAAGTTCTCTGATAGAACTGAAAGTTTTACTTCAGCAAGATCCTGAATATTATTTGGATTAAATCGGCTATAGATATTAGAAATAGTGCCGATATAAATAGTGACTCATTTAATACATTAATATCTATGATTGAAACAGGCCATGCAGCAAGCTTTCCAACAACATACTTACCGCGTTCTGCCTAAAGAGCAGTCATATCAAAATGACTTGATGCTCGCCGCAGATTTTCAACGCGCAGTATTGCCCAATATTATTGACGTTGATTATCTGGATATTACTCTTACGTACGAACCTTACGATTCAGTATCGGGAGATGTCTATGACTTTATCTTGAATCGCGAAAGAGAATTAGCCATCTTTGTTGGTGATGCGACAGGCCATGGTATTTCAGCAGCACTGATGACAATGATGGTGCACATCGCCATCGATAGCCTTAAAGCAAATCTGTCCACAAATGAATCACTACGAAAATTAAATAGACTAATTGCCTCGCGTAATACCGGACGATCGGTTAGTTGCGCCTTATTAAGAATTGCACCCGATGGCATGATGAAAGTCACGCATGCCGGCCACCCTTCCATCATTATTATACCCGGAGATGGTTCCGACCTTGTGCTATTTGAAGAAGCGGGTTGTGCACTGGGTTTGTTTGTTGAAGAGCCGGTTAAATATATTGAAGAATCATATCGCTTAATACCGGGAGATAAAATCATTGCATATACCGATGGATTAATTGAATGGCGCAACCCATTTAGAGAAGTCTATGGCATGGATCGTTTACAGAATTTTATTAATTCACACCGACAATTAGATTTTGAATCTTTAAAACAAATGATCTATAACGATGTTAAATCGTTTGCATCTCATGAAGAGATTAATGATGATTTAACATTGCTGGTTGCCGAATACAGTTAGTTTTTTGGTCATCCCTGTGGAAACGGGAATCTAGTAATTAATAATACTCATCATTCTTTTTAACTTAAATAAGCCGCTGAAGATCAAGTCTGCCCCTGTAAAGTAGGATCATCACTTTCATATGTTGGCCACACATTGATCAAGGCCTTAACCAGTGTCGCTAATGGAATAGCAAAGAACACACCCAAGAATCCCCATAACCCACCAAAAACTAGAATCGCAACAATAATTGCAACCGGATGCAAGTTAACGGCCTCTGAAAAAAGTATCGGTACTAAAATATTACCGTCCAGAAACTGTATGACACCATAGGCAACCAGTAACCAGACAAAGTCTGGTGATAAGCCCCATTGGAAATAAGCAACAAAAGCGATCGGTAGCGTAACTACTGCAGCGCCAATGTATGGAATCAACACAGACAAACCTACTATCAACCCCAGCAGTGGCGCATAATTAAGCCCAAATAAAACAAAAGTAATATAGGAAGCGCTTCCAACAATAATAATCTCATTGAATTTACCGCGCACATAATTACCTATTTGCGCATCCATCTCGATCCAGATTTCATTTATCAGTCGCCTCTCTTTGGGTAGGAAACGACCCAACCAATCTATGATCAGCTCCTTGTCTTTTAGAAAAAAGAAAATCATCAACGGCACCAGAACCAAATAGACGAGCACCGTAATAATGGCGGGTATAGAAGCAACAGAAATCGAAAGTACACTCCCACCAAGTTCACTAAAACCATTCCGAATCGTAATGATCAGTTGACTGACATAATCTTCTGATATGAACTCAGGATATTGCCCGGGTAGCTGTAACAACAAAGCTTGTCCATTGTTTATCATATCCGGTACTTCCTGAAAAAACTGACTTATCTGTTTTGATAATAGTGGTAACAGCCCGAATAAAATAAACACCATAAAGGCGACAAAGAAGAGATAGACCAGATTAACTGACCAAAACCGTGAAACTAATTTTCTTTGTAATTTGGCTACACCACCTTCAAGTAAATAAGCGATGACCAGCGCTGCCAACAACGGTGCCAACATCTTACCCATTGTCAGTAAGACAACAGCACTAAGAACCAACAAGACCACTAATAAGGCAGCTTGGGGGTCAGTGAAGTAGCGCCGGTACCATGAATTAATAAACTCAAACATCTTTTCAATATAGTTTAGTGATAATTTTATTCATCATAACGATATCTTAGCTAGACAGCGAGTTTGCATAATTGTGTCTATCTAAATTACTGACAAAATTATATGGTGTAAAAAAAAAGGGCGCCGGAGGGGGTGGCGCCCTAGAAAAATACAACAAAACTGTTGAGGAGGATTAAGCAAATATAAAACTCTTATGTATGTCTATACTGCAGGTGTTGTGCCAACTTATGTTTCTAATATAATTCAACAACTTAGCATACAATTAATCTATATATGTTTAAGAATTGCACTGCGGTGGTGACTTTTAGGACGCATATGGTGCGTTGCAATATGTATTTTATGAATCTGAATAATATTTAAATATCAATGGATAAATCACAGTTATCGAGTTATATAAAATCGTGGGGGTCTGAATTAGGCTTCCAACAAGTTGGTATTACGACGACTGATCTGGAAAAGGATGAAGCCTACCTCTTAAACTGGTTGAAAGAAGGACGCCATGGTGAAATGTCATATATGCAGCGACATGGCACGAAACGAAGTCGCCCCGAAGATCTTGTGCCGGGCACCATAAGCGTTATTTCACTAAGAATGGATTACTTGCCACCCTCTAGTAAGCATCCGGCACAAGTATTAAACAATAAGGAACTTGCTTATGTTTCCCGATATGCGATGGGGCGTGATTACCATAAACTTATGCGCCAACGTATCCAGAAACTAGCCACTAAAATAGAAACACAATACGGGCAGTTTGGTTATCGCTGTTTTGTCGATAGCGCACCAATATTGGAAAAAGCATTAGCACGAAATGCTGGCTTAGGATGGATTGGAAAGCACAGCAACCTCATCAATCCTAAAGCAGGCTCATGGTTTTTCCTGGGTGAGATTTATACTGACTTACCACTTGAAATTGACAAGCCTTTCACTGAACATCATTGCGGAAGCTGTAATGCCTGTATTGACATATGCCCAACACAAGCGATTGTTGGTCCGATGCAAGTCGATGCTCGCCGTTGTATTTCTTATCTAACAATAGAATTACGCAGCTCGATCCCCGAGGAATTTCGCAAGATGATTGGTAACCGCGTTTATGGCTGTGATGACTGCCAACTAATATGCCCATGGAATAAATTCGCAAAAAACTCCGAAGAAGAAGATTTTCGCGTACGCAATGGTTTAGATGCACCGACACTAATCGAATTATTTTCCTGGACAGAGGCTGAGTTTTTAAAGAATACCGAAGGTTCTGCTATTCGCCGCATAGGTTACGAATGTTGGTCGAGAAATATTGCAGTGGGCTTAGGTAACGCAGCTAAAACAGATGAAACTGTAGTGGCTTTAAGAGCACGGGTAGATGATCCGTCTGCAATGGTGCGTGAACATGTTTCGTGGGCCCTTGCCCAGCATGAGTGCCATTAAGTCATAGTTAATTTATTACTCAGAGAACATTGTTTCTGTTTCTACATTAAATATCGTACCTTCGACACTCATTACACGCACCTTCATACCTGCGGGCATATCTGTACCTTTAACTCTCCAAGTGGAATCATCAACCTTGATCTTGCCCACACCATTCACTATTGCCTCTTCAAGTGTAAAACTGCGGCCAACATATTGTTCGCCACGTCGATTCAGATTAGGTTGATCATTAACATTAGGATTCGACTTTTTATGTCGTTTATACAGAACTAAACATACGACTGATAGCACACCAAAGATAATGACCTGGATTAAGACGGGCATGTCAGGGACCACATAAATTGACAGGCCAACAACAAAAGCTGAGATACCCATCCACAGGAAATATGCTGCAGGTAAAATCATTTCAATAATAATCATGACTACTGCAGCTATGAGCCAATGCCAAAATTCAATCTGATCTAACCATTCCATAAGTAACTCCTTACATTTGCCCGCTTGAAGTGTCTTTATCTTTACCAAATGTCTCTTTGGCAATCTCTGTAATGCCGGCTATTGAACCGATTACACTACTGGCTTCCAGAGGCATTAGTACTACTTTTGTATTCGGTGCGGCGGCAATATCTTTTAATGCCTCGACATATTTTGTCGCAACGAAATAATTTACAGCTTGTATATCACCCGATGCGATAGCATTAGAAACATCAGTCGTTGCCTTTGCTTCAGCTTCAGCCTGACGTTCTCTTGCTTCAGCATCTCGAAAGGCTGATTCTTTACGTCCCTCTGCTTCGAGGATAGCGGCTCGCTTTTCACCATCTGCTTTTAAGATTTCTGCTTGTTTGAAACCTTCTGCTTCAAGAATATTAGCTCGCTTTTCACGCTCTGCTTTCATCTGCCGAGCCATCGAATCGACCAAGTCTTTTGGTGGAGAGATATCCTTAATTTCGATACGTGTCACCTTAACACCCCACGGACTTGTCGCTTCATCAACTACCTGAAGTAATTGTGCGTTAATCGTATCTCGTTGTGATAATAATTGATCTAAGTCCATGGAGCCCATTACGGTACGAATATTTGTCATGGTTAGATTCAGAATCGCACGTGTGAGGTTATTCACCTCATAAGCGGCCTGTGCAGCATTTAAGACCTGAAAGAAAACCACACCATCGACTCTTACCATGGCGTTATCTTTGGTGATGACTTCCTGGGAGGGGACATCAACAACCGTCTCCATCATATTCATCTTGGCACCAATCCTATCAAAGAAAGGAATTATGATATGTAGACCGGGTGACAATGTCCGCGTGTACTCACCGAATCGCTCAACCGTATATTCATTACCTTGAGTAACAATCGTTACTGCTTTGGTTATAACGACAAATATAAACAGTGCTAAACAAAATATAAAAAATGCTAGTCCAGACATAAGCTTGTTCCCTTAATTTTTGTAATGTAAATAAATCGATTATTTTATAAAACGTATCGTATATGGGTAACGGTAGCGGACACCTTCGTTCGCTTTGATAGAAGCCATAATTACGACAATAATTTGATAGATGATTAACACACCAAGCAATAAAAATCCGACAAAAACCAACATTAATATTGCAGAGACAATAACAGCAATTAGCATCGTCAATTGAAAATTCAGAGACTCTTTCCCCTGATCATTTACAAAAGGCATCTCATCTTTCTTAATCAGCCAAATTATCAGCGGACCAAGCACACTGCCAAATGGGACTATGTAGCCAGAGAAAGAAATAAGATGACACAACATACCCCATAAACGCTCATCTTTATCAGGTGAGCTCACATCTTCCATATCCTGAGTCATACCGGTCTCCTGCATGAACAGTTCACTTAGCGAGTTATTGTTTTTTACTTGCCAGAAACATTATCATTCCAGAGATGATTTGTCTCAGAGAATTACGGCTCAGAGAGCTTGTCGTCATTATTTTGCAGATTACCATCAAAATCCGCATCAACCATGATAGACATTCCAGGAGCTGCTTTATCGAGCCAACCACGAATACGCTTGATTAGAACATCTTCCATCTGATTAAAGTAATGATCGGCTCCTTCTATCTCTAGCTGGGTATATTGCCGATTATTACCTTTTTTTGCAGCAAGTCGTCGATCTGGCGCCTGATTAATGACGTTTCTAAAATCACGACTGCCGTATATATCTAATACCGGAATTTTAGATTTTTCGATTAAACCCAGTATATCTATGGCGGGTTTTACAAAAGGGTACTCTTGTAACCCAAGCGCCACTAAGGCGACAACCTTTTGTTTTTCTTCTTTTTTTAAATATGCAAGCGTAGTAGCGGCACCGAAACTATGCCCAATAACAACAATATTCAGAAATTTACGTTCGCGCAAACACCGCACGGCGGCCTTAATCCGCTCCTCAGCTTGTTGCAGCGTCCGACCATAATCTTCAATCTGATTTTCCGGCGCAATAACCGGCATTTGGATCGACAAGGTGGTCCAGCCATGCTCGGGCAACCGGGTACGTAGGGGTGATATCGTTTGTGGCCAATCCGCGTGTCCGCCCATCGCATGTAGAAGAATCACTGCACCATGTGCAGTTTCGTTAGTTTGGCTGGTAAATAGTGCTAGAAAATCCTCTCCTTTAGCATCAAGCCATATGACTTCTGACCCTTTTACCTTCTCCGCCAACTTTTCAGTAGCCTGTTTCTCCCAATCCCTATCGACACTGTCAGCAACGACTGGCAATGCATTCCCAAGAGTCAATAAAAAAACAATACTCAATGTAGCTATCTTTCTCATAATCACCTCTTAGACCTCAACAACTATTTAGCAACAAGTAGGCCAGATAGTAGCGATGCGAGGGCTGATCAGGTAAAGTTGCCCCACTTTAAATAGCGTTTAAATCACAGCAAACGATAAATTCATGACTAATTATGTAATCGCACCTTCAATCCTGTCAGCTGACATGGCTCGGCTCGGCGAAGAGACCGAAACAGTATTAGCCGCGGGCGCTGAATTTGTCCATATCGATGTCATGGATAACCACTATGTACCTAATTTGACCTTCGGTCCTGTTGTCGTCAAGGCCTTACGTGATTTTGGCATCAAAGCGACGCTTGATGTGCATCTGATGATCAAACCAGTCGACCGTATCATTCCGGATTTTGCTGCTGCGGGCGCCAGTTATATTACCTTTCATCCTGAGGCATCGGAACATGTTGACCGTAGCCTGCAGTTAATTCGTGATAATGGCTGTAAATCCGGCCTGGTATTTAACCCGGGCACACCTCTTAATGTTCTGGAACATGTCCTGGATAAGGTGGATATGATCCTATTGATGTCGGTAAACCCTGGGTTTGGTGGACAATCTTTCATTAGCTCGGCCCTGGGCAAACTGAAAACGGTAAGAAAATTGATTGATGATTCCGGCAGAGATATCCGTCTTGAGATTGATGGTGGTGTTAAAGTTGATAACATCCGCGAAATTGCCGAAGCAGGCGCCGACACCTTTGTTGCTGGCTCAGCTATTTTTGGTAGCGATGATTACAAAAAAACAATAACAGCTATGCGAGAGCAACTAGCCCAAACCAGTAGCTAGTCTAAAACCGATTTATTCATTTTTACCTTGTGCCAATTACATTATGTCTATCAATACACCTCAATTAGTTTTGCTTGATCTTGACGGTACATTGGTCGATTCAATACCTGATCTCGCCAATTCGGTTAATAAAACACTAGTAGAATTTTCAATCGCAGAAAGAGAAATTAATAGTATCCGCAATTGGGTAGGTAATGGTGTTGAAAAACTCTTGCACCGTGCAATGACCAATGACATTGATGGCGAGGCCGAGCCCGAACTTTTTGATAAAGCTTATACAAGCTTTATGGATACCTACCGCAAGAATATGTGCGTAATGAGTGTCTGTTACCCTGGTGTCCGCGAAGGCATCGATTACCTAAAAGAAAGAGACATTAAACTTGGTTGCGTTACTAATAAGAGTGGACAATTTGTCGGACCAATTCTGGAGAAACTCGGTTTGATCGATGACATGAGTATTATTATTGCTGGCGACACACTTCCTAAAAAGAAACCGGATCCTTTGCCGTTATTGCACGCAGCTTCGTTTTTTGAAACCGACCCGAAAAAATCTCTAATGATTGGAGATTCAGTCAGTGATGTTAAAGCAGCACGTGCAGCTGATTTCCAAATCGTTTGTGTCAGTTATGGTTATAACCATGGCAATGACATCCGTGACACAAATCCAGATGCCGTCGTTGATTCATTAGCAGACCTACCTCAGCTATTCCATTAATGATCATGATTAACGAAACCAAATTCGATCAGCTCACAACACAAGGATATAACCGTATTCCTTTAATGCGTGAAGTATTGGCAGACCTCGACACACCTCTTAGCACTTACATGAAGTTATGTGCCGCACCCTATTCCTATTTATTTGAATCGGTGCAAGGCGGAGAGAAATGGGGCCGCTATTCCATTATCGGTTTGCCCGCGAAAAAATTTATTACTGCAAATGGGAATCAAATAACAATCAAAGAAAATGGCAGTGTTATTGAAGAATACAATGTCAATGATCCATTAGCAGAAATAGAACGCATCCTGAAAACCTATAAGGTTGCTGAAATTGAAGGTATGCCACGTTTTAATGGCGGACTTGTCGGTTACTTTGGTTATGAAACAATTCGATACATTGAGCCGCGTTTAAATAAAAATGATAAAGACGATCCCATAGGTTCGCCAGATGTTTTGCTAATGGTATCGGATGAAGTAGTAGTGTTCGATAATCTTGGTGGCAAACTTTTTATTATTGTTCATGTAGACCCGAGTATCGCTAACGCTTTTTCAATCGCACACCAGCGTCTGGACGAACTTGTCGAAACACTTGCCAATAAGCATCTCGACAAAACAAGATCGAACGGTTCTCGCACCGTAAATGAAAATGATTTTGTTTCCGGCTTCACTCAAGAAAACTATGAAGCTGCTGTTGGTAGAATAAAAGAATATATTGTTGAAGGTGATTGCATGCAGGTTGTCTTGTCGCAACGCCTTTCTATTCCTTTTAAATCAGATCCAATTGATTTGTATCGCGCCTTACGTTGTCTCAACCCTTCTCCGTATATGTACTTTCTTGATTTGGGTGATTTTCAAATTGTCGGCTCGTCTCCAGAAATACTAGTGCGTCTTGAGGATGACATGGTTACCGTTAGACCGATAGCCGGCACACGTCCACGAGGAAAAACAGAAGAAGAAGATACAGCGCTTGAAAAGGATCTGTTAGCCGATCCAAAAGAATTAGCTGAACATTTAATGTTGATTGATTTGGGTCGTAACGATGCTGGCCGTGTAGCCGAAATGGGTAGCGTGACATTGACCGACAAAATGATCATTGAACGTTACTCGCATGTCATGCATATCGTCTCAAATGTTACCGGAAAATTAATTGATGGCATGAGTGCGATTGATGTCTTACGCGCCACCTTCCCTGCCGGCACTGTATCAGGCGCACCAAAAATTCGTGCTATGGAGATTATCGATGAACTCGAGCCAGTAAAACGTGGGGTTTATTCAGGTGCTGTCGGTTATTTATCATGGAATGGTAATATGGATACGGCGATCGCTATACGTACAGCCGTTATTAAAGATCAGATCTTGCATATACAGGCAGGCGCAGGCATTGTCGCCGACTCAGTACCCCGAAATGAATGGGATGAAACTATGAATAAAGGCCGTGCTATTTTCAGGGCCGTTAGTCTGGCAGAAAAAGGCCTGACATAATAAGGTAAGACCATGTTATTAATGATCGACAATTATGATTCCTTTACCTACAACCTGGTCCAGTATTTTGGTGAGCTAGGTCAAGAGGTAGCGGTCTACCGCAATGATAAAATCTCAATAGCCGAAATAGAAAAGTTGGCACCCGATCATATCGTCATTTCACCGGGTCCATGTACGCCGAATGAAGCCGGCATATCCATTGATGTGATTAATCGTTTCAAGGGACAAGTTCCATTGCTAGGTGTTTGTCTTGGTCACCAGAGCATTGGCCAAGCCTTTGGCGGCAAGGTTGTCCATGCACATGATATTATGCATGGCAAAACATCAGACATTTATCACAACAATACCGATGTATTTAAAGATTTTGAAACTCCCTTTACGGCCACACGCTATCATTCTCTGGTCGTTGAAAAAGAAACCTTGCCCGATTGCTTTGAAATTACTGCGTGGACACAAAACAAGGATGGGGCTGTAGATGAAATCATGGGACTGCGACATAAAGAACTTTCTATATCGGGCGTACAATTTCATCCAGAGTCGATCCTTACGTCATATGGTCATGAGTTATTGTCAAACTTCCTTAACAATTCTTAGTTATAGTTTTAGTAATGGATATTCAAACAGCACTCAATAATGTCATCGCCGGCAAAGATCTAAACCGTGCTGATATGCATTCCGTCATGCAAACTATTATGCAAGGTGGTGCTACGCCGGCACAGATTGGTGGCCTGTTGGTTGCGCTACGCTTAAAAGGCGAAAGTGTTGACGAGATTACCGCTGCTGCTGAAGTCATGCGCGAATTAGCTAGTAAGGTTAATGTCGATAAAACAAACTTGGTTGATACCTGTGGTACCGGGGGTGATGGTGCTAATACTTTTAATATCTCAACGACATCTGCTTTTGTAGTTGCTGCTAGTGGTGCCAAGGTTGCCAAACATGGCAATCGTTCTGTTTCCAGTAAGTCTGGCAGTGCCGATGTTCTTGAAGCTGCAGGCGTAAATCTGGAATTAAATGCCGATCAGGTTGTAAGCTGTATTGAACATGTAGGAATTGGCTTTATGTTTGCCCCGATGCATCACAGCGCTATGAAACATGCCATTGGCCCGCGTCGTGAGCTGGGCATTCGAACTCTATTCAATGTACTCGGGCCGCTTACTAATCCCGCCGGTGCACCTAATCAGGTAATTGGTGTGTTTAGTAATGATTGGCTCAACCCACTTTCTGAAACTTTGAAACAACTCGGTAGTGAACATGTGCTCGTTGTTCACGCAGAAGATGGCCTTGATGAAATCAGTATTTCAGCAAAAACATATATAGCAGAATTAAAAGACGGTAAAATTGAAAACTACGAAATTAGCCCGGAAGATTTCGGCATGAATAAACAAGACATCTCAGCATTAGCAGTCAATGGTGTTGATGATAGTTTAAGCAGAATGCAATCTGTATTAAATAACAACGATGGGGCAGCAAAAGATATCGTTTGCCTTAATGCTGGTGCTGCTATTTATGCAGCAGGCCTTGTCGATTCAATACAAGACGGCGTAACAAAGGCACAATCAACAATAGCTTCAGGTGCCGCAAAACAAAAACTCGAACAACTTATCCAACACAGTCAATCGTTTAAACAATAAATATTATGCAAGCTGATACACCTGACATCTTAAAAGACATACTCAATTATAAAGCTGAGTATGTAGCGCACGTAAAAAGAACAGCCTCATTACAAGACCAAAAACATCGTGCAGTTGATTGCGAAGCTACACGTGGCTTCACTGATAGTTTGCTTAGAACCATTACAGAAGGGAAGCCAGGTGTTATTGCAGAAATAAAAAAGGCCTCACCCAGTCGTGGCATAATTCGTAAAGATTTTCATCCTGATGCCATAGCCAAGGGTTTTGCTGAGGCAGGTGCTAGTTGTTTGTCGGTTTTAACTGATATTCAATATTTTCAAGGCTCGGATGATTATTTAAAACAAGCCCATGCTGCTTGTGAATTACCGATCATACGTAAAGATTTTATGATTGACCCGTATCAGGTATATGAGGCAAGAGTTATTGGCGCTGATGCTATCTTGATTATTGTTTCTGCCTTATCAGATATGCAGATGCAAGATCTCGTAGGTACTGCCAATGAGGTTGGACTGGATGTTTTGGTTGAAGTACACGACCGTGTAGAGCTTGAACGTGGCATGATGTTACGTACACCACTGATTGGTATTAATAACCGAAACTTACATACATTCGAAACGGATCTTGATACAACTTTGGGACTTTTAACCGATGTCTTTCATGATCGCACTGTTGTTACAGAAAGTGGGATTCATACACAGGATGATGTGAGTTTAATGCGTAAAAACAATGTTAACGCCTTTCTTGTTGGAGAGGCATTTATGAAAGCAGAAAAACCTGGAGAAGAACTCAAGAAACTATTTTTTTCTTAATAATTGACAAACCTTTTCGCATACATAGTGTGTCACGTTATGCTTCAACTCAGAATATTCAATAGTTACCAAAAGGTACCTACTATTAATAATATACTAATGTTTGTATAGTTTTTATCGATTGAGATACACTATACAAATAGCATCTTATAACTTATTGAAAAGACGTTAATTTTTATCAATATTTAGCAGTATTTGTTTACTAATCTATTATTTTTATTACAACACACAAATCTAAAGTTCTACTAAGGAGAAATATAGTAATGATTACCCGCAGTTTTAAAAATTTACTAATACTTTTAGTCTTATCATTCTCATTTTCTAATATCGCGTTTGCCGATGGACATGAACTTGAACTGATGTGGGAAGTAAGTGGTTTAGGCAACCCGGAATCAGTTGTCTATGACCCTGTACTTAATCATTTATATGTTTCCAATGTTAATGGCGGCCCACTTGATAAGGATGGCAATGGTTATATTTCTATCGTTTCTATGGACGGCAGAATTATCAATGAAAAATGGGTTACTGGTTTAGACGGGCCAAAAGGTCTCGCACTTTCTGGACGTACGCTATACACCGCTGACATTGATGCACTCGTTGCTATAGATGTTAACCATGGTCGCATCACTGATAAATATAAGGTGGAAGATCCTAAATTCACGAATGACCTCGCTGCTGCACCAAACGGTGATATTTATATGTCCGATATGTTAGCTAATCGAATTTATTTGTTATCAGGAAGCACACTTAGCATCTGGGTAGAATCTGATGATCTAGAAGCGCCTAATGGTTTAGATGTAGTGGGTGATGATGTCATTCTCGGTGCCTGGGGTGTAATGACCGATGGCTTTGCAACTGCTGTTCCTGGCCACTTAAAACGTATCTCTATTAAAGATAAATCAATCACCTCAATTGGTGACGGTTCTGCTGTCGGTAATATGGATGGTGTTGAAGTCGATAAAGATGGTGGCTTCTATGTCACCGACTGGATGAACGGCAAACTGTTCCACATTTCAAGTACTGGTGAAGCAAAAGAAATACTTTCACTAAAACAAGGCAGTGCTGATCATGAGTTTCTTATCGAAAAAGACTTGATGTTTATTCCGATGATGAATGACAACATCATGTATGCCTATAAAGTTAAACGTTAAACGAGTACTTATCAACGCCACCAGATTTGGTGGCGTTGATAAAATTTCAAAACTATGAATAAAAAGTCAGCAAAGCAGGCTTTATCTATAGCCCCTGCTGCTTTTTTATTTTCTCCATCTCTGTTTTCCAACGTTTAATTGCCTTTTCGTAATAATCAAATACACAATTTTCACAACCGCTGTCACAACATTCAGATGGATTGGGCTTATCCGGTTTGTCCGGTAATTTTAATGAGGTTTGCTTATTCATTGATTGCTGGTTGAAGTAAACAATTGATTACTATCTTTTAATAATTCAGTGTCTCGTACTATAGCTATTATAATTTGCTACCAATTCTCTCGCGAACCCTCAACAACGGGCCACTATTCCTTACACGTTAAACCTGAATAAAATAACGTCTCCATCTTTAACAATATATTCTTTACCTTCTGAACGCCATTTGCCAGCATCCTTGGCACCTTGTTCACCTTTAAATTCAATATAATCATCAAAGCCTGTTATCTCAGCGCGGATAAAACCACGTTCAAAATCAGTGTGTATCACTGCTGCAGCCTTTGGTGCGGTCGCGCCTATAGCTATAGTCCATGCTCGTACTTCTTTCGGACCTGCCGTAAAATACGTTTGTAAACTAAGCAATTTATAACCTGCACGAATAATACGATTTAGACCCGGTTCTTCCATTCCCAATGCTTCGAGAAATTCCTCTTTTTCGTCATCTTCTAATTGTGAGACTTCGGCCTCAATAGCAGCACACACAGAAATCAATTGAGCATCTTCTTTATCCGCAAGCACCTGTAATTTTTCTAACCATGGATTTGAATTTAAACCATCTTCTTCAACATTGGCAATATACAAGGTCGGTTTTAGTGTCAGCAATTGCAAGTGTTTAATTACTTCAAAAGCATCTTCAGATAACTCCATAGAACGTGCAGGTAATCCCTGATCAAGGTGAGCCATTAAAGCTTCAAGTTGTTCCTGCTCTTGCTTGGCTGTTTTATCACCACTACGACCGAGCTTAGTTGCTTTCTGGAGAGCCTTACTCACTGACTCTTGATCGGCAAGACACAGTTCCGTATTAATGACTTCAATATCTGATATTGGATCAACCTTACCTGCGACATGCACAATATTATCATCATCAAAACAACGCACTACCTGGGCGATAGCATGGGTTTCACGAATGTTAGCAAGAAATTTATTTCCCAGACCTTCGCCTTTAGACGCACCTTCAACCAGACCGGCAATATCAACAAACTCCATCGTCGTTGGCACAACTTTTTGTGGATTAACTATATCAGCCAATTGTTCTAATCGAGGATCAGGCATAGCGACAACGCCAACATGAGGATCGATAGTACAGAAAGGATAGTTCTCTGCGTCAATCGCTGAATTTGTTAAAGCATTAAAGAGTGTTGATTTGCCGACATTCGGTAAACCAACGATGCCACATTTAAATCCCATAGCGTATGTTCCGTAATTTTAAGATAATGAATCGGATTCAGGCTTTTTCTTCTTATTCAGATCTGTCATCAATTTATTAAGATTATCCTGAAAGAATTGTTCACTTTTTTCCAATGCCAAAGAATATGAGTCTATTATTTTACTTTCCTCATCCGCACTCGCGCGACCTAGAACATAAGGAACAACCTTATCTTTACTCCCAGGATGACCAACACCAATCCTTAGCCGTAAAAATTCACTGCTGCCGGTGCGTTGAATAATATCGCGTAGTCCATTATGTCCGCCGTGACCACCGCCTTTCTTGAGTCGTGTTGTCCCGGGATTTAAATCAATCTCATCATGAACCACCATGACTTGATCAATTGAGAGCTTGTAATAACTCATCAATGCTTGCACAGCAGTACCACTTTCATTCATATAGGTCTGTGGTTTACAAAGCCAACAATCTGTCGAACCACTTTGGTAGCGGCACACTTCAGCTTGAAATTTTTTATCAGGAGAGAAGTTCAGAGAAAATTTGTTTGCCAACGCATCGACAAACCAGAAACCGGCATTATGCCGAGTCATTATATATTCTGGGCCTGGATTACCCAGGCCCACAATTAGTTTTAAAGGTGTCGCCACTCAGGCTCAGCTTTCGCCGTCTTTATCGCCTTCTTCTGGAGCTTCTTCTGCTCCTTCTGCAGCTTCTTCAGCAGCAGCATCTTCGGCTTCATCGGATGCAACTACTTTTGGTGCATGCACAGAGGCAACAGGTTGAGAATCATCACCACCGTGTAAAAGGGCATGAATTTGCACGCCTTCGGGTAATTTCAAATCAGACATGTGTAATGTGTCATTGAGCGCAACTTCCAGCATATCGACTTCGATATATTCAGGCAGATCTTTCGGTAAACACACGATATCAATATCAGTCATGAGATGGCTAATAATACCGCCTTCATTCTTAACACCAGTACATTTTTCTTCATTCATATAATGTAACGGAATACGCATGGTCAGGGTTTCATTAGCATCTACGCGTAGCAAATCAATATGCAAAAGTGTTCGCTTATAAGGATGGCGTTGTAGATCTTTCAAGACAACACTTTCAGTTTCGCTACCAATCTTTAGAGACAGGATGTGCGAATAAAACGCTTCATGCTCAAGATTATGCATTACAGCATTATGTTGCAGCGTAATCATGCTGGCTTCTTTGCCGGTACCGTAAACAATACCGGGTAATTTGCCGTCACGGCGTAGGCGGCGGCTCGCACCTTTCCCTACATCTGTCCGTGCTTCGGCGACGAGTTCGAATTCATTCATTTTATTACTACTCCTTAATATTTAAGGGTTATTGATTACCTCCTGAACGCGACCAATCAGGAGAATTTTTGCAAAACAGGCTAATCCAGAAACATTGAGCTAAGGGATTCACCTTCTGCAATACGACGCATACTTTCAGCCAGCATTGCTGCAACGCTGAGTTGTCGAATACGATCACAGGTAGCTGCCTCTGAGCGAAGCGGGATTGTATCTGTTACTACCAATTCATCAAGTCTTGAATTCTCTATATTTTTAATTGCATTGCCGGAAAGCACGGGATGAGTACAGTAAGCGACCACTTTTACCGCCCCAAAGTCCTTCAAAGCCCCCGCTGCATTACACAATGTCCCGGCGGTGTCGACCAAATCGTCGATAATCACGCAGGTACGACCATCCACATCGCCGATTATGTTCATAATCTCTGACTCATTCGGGTTTGGACGTCTTTTATCAATAATCGCCAGATCCGTATCGTCCAGACGTTTTGCGAGAGCCCTAGCACGTACCACACCACCCACATCGGGTGAAACCACCATCAAATCAGGATATTTATGCTTCCAGACATCACCCAATAGCACCGGCGAACCATAGACATTGTCCAATGGGATATCAAAAAAGCCCTGAATCTGGTCCGCATGTAAATCGACAGTTAACACCCTGTCTATACCTACCGCAGCTATCATATTGGCAACTACTTTGGCGGTTATCGGCACACGCGATGAGCGTGATCGTCGATCCTGACGCGCATAACCCAGGTACGGGATAACAGCCGTAACTCGGGCTGCTGAAGCACGGCGCAAGGCATCAGCCATGACCAATAATTCCATCAAATTATCATTTGTCGGTGCGCAGACAGGTTGCATGATATAAACATCTCGACCACGGACATTCTCATTGATCTCAACATTGACTTCGCCATCGCTGAATCGGCCAACCGAGATCTTACCCAATGGAATATTCAAATATTCCGCTGCCTCTAGGGCTAATTTTGGATTCGCATTACCACTGAACAACATCATATTGGAGATGGACATGAACTTTCGTTCTCCAGACTATTTAAAAATATGGCTGGGGTACGAGGACTCGAACCTCGGAATGCATGGATCAAAACCATGTGCCTTAACCAACTTGGCCATACCCCAATAAATCGTTTCTAATCTCTTCTTACGAATGAACAGTAATTACACTCTGGATCGTTCAGTCGTCAATCGTTCCAATAATGGAGATTTATTCATCCCCTTTACAACATAGCCTTGCCAATTATCAGGCAATTGCTCTTTCACGGCAGTCGCGGCATGAAAGTCTGGGAATGGGGCAAATAAACATGCGCCCGTCCCTGTTAACCTCGTAGGTGCAAATTCCGCTAACCAATCCAACGCATTTGCCACCTCTTTGTAATGTTTTCGCACCACAGATTCACAGTCATTTATCCCCCCTCTTTCGAGGAAGTCGCGTATTGTGATTGTCGATGTATTCCGTGTCAAATCATCTGCGCTAAATACTTTTGCTGTAGCAACGCCACAACCCGGGTGCACGACAAGATAAACGCTTTCTACAGGCTCAATTGGCGTCAAATCCTCGCCAACACCTTCGGCCCAGGCCGCATGTGAATGAATGAATACGGGCACATCTGCCCCGAGCGAAAGTCCAAGTGTGGCCAGTTCTTTGGTCGATAATCCGCAGCGCCATAATTCATTTAAAGCAACCAGCGTTGTTGCTGCATCTGAACTACCACCACCTAAACCACCGCCAGTGGGGATTTTTTTATCTACCTTAATATTAACACCTAGCTTACAACCTGTTCTTTCCTTCAAGGCATTAGCAGCTTTAACAACTAAATCATCTGCAGCGGCAACATCCTCTAGACTTGAACTACGCTCAACCTTATCCGAGTTCAAAATAGTAAAATCAATCTCATCAGTCAGCTCAATAAATTGAAAGACAGTTTGTAACAGGTGATAACCATCCGGCCGTTGACCCGTTATATGTAAAAAAAGATTTAATTTTGCCGGTGCCGGCCACCCAGAACTCAACATTTGCCTATGTTTTCCATTCTTTAATAACTAACTTAAGTTGAATATCATCACTCTTTATGGATAATTTTTCTGGTAGGGAAACACCATTCTGCTCGATATAGCGTAAAATACTCACGTCGAAACCAGACTGCTTCATATTAGTGAGCCGACCTTTATCATCAAGTAAAAGCTCACTGTAGGTCATATAGGGCTCAGGAACCCCACGTACCCAATACTTTAATCCATTTATATGTATCTTCCAGCCCAGCGCCTGATAGATTAATTGTTCTGCGGTCTTGGCTATGGTTATTTTATTTTTAGGCCCATGCATGACAACACCATCTCGGGTGCCTTTTAAGATGTACGTACCTTGGCCTAAAGGTGCGATAACCCGTAATTCATAATCTGCATAGGATTGCTCCCATAGCAAAGTGGCGGTGCCACTGTCTTTCTCGTTCTTTACGCCCAAGCGTCCATTGATATTCCAGGTAGTTATCCCATTGATAGCAATTTGATGTTCAAGCCATAATTGCGGCTTTAAGTCTTTATCAATTTTTGGTGCGGAACTACACGCACCTAGCAGAGATACTGCTAGTAAAAGTGGTAAGAATCGGATCACGGTTTAAATCGTTTTATAACGTCTAGCAAGCGATCATCTGTCGGCGTATCTTTGAGTGCGGTATCCCAAATATCTTTTGCTGCTTGTCTATCTCCTCTAACCCAAAGGACTTCGCCAAGATGTGCAGCTATTTCAGGATCATTTCTCAATTTAATCGCCTTTTGTAAATATTCAACTGCTTCATCCAGGCGTCCAAGGCGATATAAAACCCAGCCCATGCTATCCAGTATATAAAAATCGCTTGGACTTAATTCATAAGCACGCTGTATATAGCCATAGGCTTCTTCATAGCGGTCAGTGCGATCTGCAAGTGTATAACCTAAGGCATTTAATGCGGTGGCGTTATTCGCATCTTCTTCAAGAATAGTTTTGAGATCAGTTTCCAATAAGTCCATACGTCCCATTTTTTCAGCAAGCATTGCGCGAGAATAGAGTATGTCTGCATGACTTTTTTCTTCTATAGCCCCATTAAAAAAATCCATTGCTTCCTGATAACGCTTGGCGTTGATAAGTATCTCACCTTCGGCCTGAATCAATATTAGTCGACTAGAGCCTTTAGACTTTTGTATGGAACGTATATTACTTAATGCTTTATCAACGTTACCTTGCTTGGCAAGTAGTAGACTTAAACGAATCCGTGCATCAAGATAGTTTTCACCGCCATGAACGCCTTGATATAAATCACTCGCCTTATCTAACTGGTCTTTTTCTTCTGCTATACGCGCTAAATAATAATTAGCATCAAAAACCCGTTTTTTTAATCCAGTTAATCTTAGAAAGTATTTCTCTGCTTCATCAAGTCGATTGGTTTGTAGATAAAGTAAACCAAGCGCATAAATTACATCGACATTATTTGGTGCTTGTTCAGAGAGTATTTCAAACTGAAGCCGCGCATCATCAAACCGCTTTGCCTCTGTCAGTAATCGCGCATAGGCCATGCGCATATTAAAATCATCTTCCTTATCCTCAAGGGCAGATTCAATCCACTCCAGCGCTTTATTCGACTCGCCTTTCTTTTGTAATAAGGCGAGGTATGTCATCGCTGCTGCATTATTATCCGGTTTTAATTCAAGCACGCGCTCCAGTAAATCCTGAGAACGCTCCATATCACCCATTCGCGCGGTCACATGAGCAAAGGCGAACATAGCTTCAGCATCATCCATATGATTTTCCATCACGCGTTCCATCAATTGTAATACCGCAGCTTGATCATCTTCACGACCAAGGAAATTGGCAATCATCCACAATTTTTGGTCAAACTGACCATGTGAGTTCTCCAGTATAATCTCGAGATGATGCAAGGCCTGATCAATATTCCCTTCACGCAAGGTCATTACTGTCAAAACTTGATGAGCGTCAGGGTTCATTGGATCAACTTCAACCCAAAGGCTGGCCGCTTCGTAAGCAGACTCATTATTACGTGCATAAACTGATATTCTGGTTGCTCGCTCAATGACTACCGGATCTCGGGTCGATTTGGCTAGATCAAGATAATTATCAACGGCAACGTCTATTTTTCCACGTTGTCCGGCTATTTCAGCAAGCAGTATTTTAAAGAGTATCTCTTCGGTGAGCTCAATCTTAGGACGCTCTGGCAATACTCGTTCGGGTATTGGTTCTGGCTTAGTGGCAACTGCTTCCACTTCTTTTGTGGGCTCTACATTTTCGATACTGGCCTTTTCTTGAGGCACTGTAGTACAGGCAACCACTGAGAAAACCAGTAGAAATACCGGCAATTTGAATAAAGTCTTATATATTGAGTATCGAGACATATTTGCTATTTAAAATTCTATTTTGTTAGATCATTTTGTCAGATCGGGATTAAAAATAATACTGCGCCTGGTTTATCCAATATTGAAAAGATAAACATATTATAATTGATTCGATACTGGCCTATTTGTTCAGTTCGGACATATGATTCATATTTGATGTATTAGTCATCGAAATCAATATTTAGCCTGATTTTCCTTGTATTCCGCCACATCATGGCACAGAATTTTCATATAGATATCATTTAATTGCCAATACCATGACACTTATTGCCTACGGAATTAACCACTCGACAGCACCGATTGAAGTTCGGGAAAAGGTCAGTTTTGGTAATGATATCGTCACCGATGCCCTGAATGAGTTGAAGCACCAAAACGGGGTGCATGAAGCAGCTATTCTCTCCACCTGTAACCGTACTGAGATTTATTGCAGTGTAGACCAGCAGAATAATCAGAATCCCGTAGAATGGTTACACAATTTTCATGGAATGAAACAGGATCAGCTGCAGCCTTTTTTGTATAAGCATCCGGATCACAATGCTGTTCGTCATGTACTACGGGTCGCCAGTGGCCTTGACTCAATGATATTGGGTGAGCCACAGGTTTTAGGACAACTGAAAGACGCCTATCATCAAGCCATTAGTGCTGGCAGCATTGGTCATCAGTTAAATCGATTATTTCAACATTCGTTTCATGTAGCCAAAGAGGTTAGAAGTAATACTGCTATCGGGAATCACCCTGTTTCCGTAGCTTACGCGGCCGTTCGACTGGCACAGCAAATTTTTGGTGATTTAAAAGATCAAACAGCATTATTGATTGGTGCCGGCGAAACCATTGAACTCGCTGCAAAACATCTGCATGACAATGGTTTAAATCGCATGATTATTGCCAACAGGACATTAGAACGTTCACAACGCTTGGCAAGTGAATACTCTGGCTACGCCATTCAGATTGGTGATATACCCGGCCACTTGGCGGAGGCCGACATTGTCATCTCCTCGACGGCTAGTCCATTGCCGATCCTTGGTAAGGGCGCAGTTGAAAGCGCAATAAAAACCAGAAAACATAAGCCTATGTTCATGGTTGATATCGCCGTACCGCGTGATATAGAGGTTGAAGTCGGCGACATGGACGATATTTATTTATATAGCGTCGATGATCTAAAGGACATGGTTCAAGAAAATTTAAAGAATCGTCAAGAAGCGGCCAAACAAGCAGAAAAAATTATTGATACCCAGGCACAAGAATTTATGGACTGGCTGAGTTCACTTGATGCCGTATCAACAATTCGGGCATTGCGTGGACAAGCTGAACAGATTCAGGAAGATGTTATTCAAAAAGGATTATCTAAGTTACGCAATGGCGCTGATCCAGAAACTATCTTGCTGGAAACAGCACGTAATCTTACTAATAAACTAATCCATGTCCCTAGTTCAAAATTGAGAAACGCAAGTGCTCAAAACAGAGATGATTTGCTTCAAGCTGCCGAAGAATTATACAGTCTGAGAGAACACTCCGAACATAAAGACAAAAAACAGTAGCTGTCGCGGCTACTGAAAAGTTAATCGCCTATTCAGGCATGATCCCTAAATATTTTTATTAGAAAAAACCATGAAAGAATCATTACATTTAAAACTAGAAAAACTACTAGAACGGCAGGAAGATCTGGAAGGCTTACTATCTGATCCCGATGTCATTAATAATCAGAATAAATTCCGTGAATTATCACAAGAGTATGCGGAGGTGCGCCCTATTGTCAGTTGCTTTAACAATTATCGAAAGACTGTTGAAGACATCGACAACGCGAAAGAGATGTTAAAAGATAGTGATAAGGAAATGCAGGAACTTGCAGTAGAAGAGCTCAAAGAAGCCGAAGCAACACATGAACAACTTGAAGCTGAACTTCAAGTGTTGCTTCTACCAAAAGATCCTGCCGATAATAGTAATATATTTCTTGAAATACGCGCCGGCACCGGTGGTGAAGAAGCGGCATTGTTTGCTGGCGACTTAATGCGTATGTATTCACGCTATGCAGAATCGAGAGGATGGATTATAGAACATATCAGCGCAACTGAAAGTGACCTGGAAGGTTACAAAGAAGTCATCATGCGTATCATCGGTGAAGGCGCTTATTCAAGATTGAAATTTGAATCCGGCGCACACCGT
>Ga0316204_10003282_pt1 | contig 32993 bp, 34 predicted proteins | sample 6monrhotite_MG_2_FD_205661 | JGI IMG/M metagenome (GOLD analysis project Ga0316204, IMG submission 205661) | Microbial mat bacterial communities from mineral coupon in-situ incubated in ocean water Damariscotta River, Maine, United States -... | ecosystem: Environmental > Aquatic > Marine >... | reverse complement strand
TTTGAGCCGAATCCGGATGATGATTTCAAAATGGAACCAGATTAGGACGCGTCGTTCAGTCGACGCGTATCCGGACTTTCAGTCCGTTATTCAAACCCACCGGCTTTAGCCGGTGGTTGTTTAGTCACGTCCTGTTAAAGGTAACGAACGGCAAAAACAATCATGGAGAAAACCCCACCAGCAGTTGCCGACAGGGACTCACATCAGGTATTACGGATTGCCGTTGACCGCAATCCAGAAGGGGAATTCTGCGACATTGAACGTCCTGGCGACATCCAGTGTTTTTGTGTCAATCACCACAAGTTTATCTTCCGACGTCAGTACCACGTAAAGCCAACGACCATCCCTGCTGGTGCGCACACCATGTGGGCCATAACCCACTTTGATCGTCTTCACCAACGCCAGGCTCCTTGCATCAATCACGCTGACGGTATCGTCGGCAATTGCGCCGGTGTAGATGTATTTTCCACCCGGGGCAATGTCGATTCCGGCATGACCGTTACCCACGGGAATCACCTTCACCATTTTTTCTGATCTGAGATCCAGCACGCCCACTGAACTGCTGAGATCACGAATGTAAGCCATATTGCCATCATCGGACAGATCTAGATTATGTGGATTAGGAATGCCAGGGGTTGGAATCACTTTGATGTATTTGCGGGACGTTGTATCGATCACGCCCAGTCCCGCACCGTCTTGCAGGGTCACATATGCCAATGCACCATCGGGGCTGAAATGCACATTGTGTGGCGTTTTATCGACAGGGATAGTCGCTGCCACTTTATAATTATCCAGATCAACCACACTGATCGTCGCTGCTGCTTCATTGGCAACATAAACTTCCTTACCGTTGGGAGACACCTTTAAGCCTTTGCTTGCCTTCCCCACTTTCACCTTTGCCAGACGTTGCTGTGTCGTTGTATCAAACACATAGATGCTACTCGTCTTGGGGCTGCTGACTACCAGGCGTTTGCCATCCGGCGTGATGGCGTTATAAAGCATCGCCGGATCACCCTTCCAGGTTTTTTGCCCCGCGTACCGGGCAAGCTCACCGGAATCTTTTAGCGTGACAAAAATATCTTCGGGAAATAAATCACTGGCCTGAACATTCATACCTGCCACTAACAACACACAAGCAAGCATGGCTGTTTTAGGCAGCCCTTTTTCAATGGTTTTCGTTAAAAATTTCAAAATATTTCTCCTTTAAAAAATAATGATCAGGTGTAAAACATTTTCTGAATCAGTGCTTCAACATTTTGTGGGTTCATGTCTGCCGTTCGCATCACCAATACCGACATATTTTCGCGCGGATGAATTATCTGCCATTGCATTGCATTCAGTTCACCTTGCTCTGCGCGCCACGCGGGAATATCAAAGTCACCATCACGAATAAACACATGCACCTCGCCTTTAACCGAGCCTGCAATCTGCAAATGGATGGCCTGTGTTTTATTGAGGCTGCAATATTTGGCCATTTTCACGGGCATGGTGGGTAACGGTAGGTTGATTCCCTGCGTTTTCAACCGGGTGCGCATCACATCATCAAATTGGTATTCGGATTGATTTCTGTGTCTGGCATCCGATGCAATATCCTGCATCGCCAACGCAACAATATTCGGCGCACCTTGTTGCCCTACAAAAAACAGTGCCATAGACACTACAAAGATGCTGGCAACCGCACTCATCAACAATCGTGAAGCACCAGAACGACGATCGGTTTCCTCGTTGAATTGTGCATGCCAGTTGTCTCGAATTTTCTTCTCTAAAGAAGTCGGCACTTCAGGTTGTTTCAGCGACTGTTTAAACTTTTTATCGTTCATCTGCACACTTCCTACGTCTAACACCATTTAGCTTGACAACATTGCCGTTACTCGCGGAACACTCCAATGCCTGCAACACCTCACGCGCCCGTGACAAACGACTCATCACCGTACCCTTCGGCACCTGCAACTGTTCGCTAATCTCACCATAACTGAAGCCCTGTAAATAATGCAGCAACACAATATCTCGATGGTTGGCTGATAAATTTTCCAGCGCACGATAAATCAACAACAAACGATGCGGCTCGTCATCTGTTTGAGCCGACACCTGTTCGCTCAATTGATTCACTGTTTCGCTATGCCGATACTGACAGCGCTGTTCCCGATAGATGGCACGTCGCAATATTGTTAGCAACCAAGGCAGTGCCTTGTCCGGTTCTTTCAAACTGTCTATTGCAGCCCAGGCCTGAAAAAACGCTTCCTGTACCATTTCATCTGCCACATCACGATTACCCGTCATCCACAAAGCATGTCGATACAGTGCAGCGTGATGAGTACTGATCCACCCATCAAATTGTGCTTTTACGGAGGCTTTACGAAAAAATTTCATTCACTCATTTTCACTGTAAATTTCAAACCAAAGGCTGAACGACATTCCTTCATACATGCCTAACAATGGCTTCTTAGAATAATAGTGTGGAAATGTGTCGAAATTATTCCCTGGGCCGGGAAATAAATTATCCACGCGGGAACACTGGGTGAGGCGAATTGATTAACCCGCTCTGTGTAAGGCCAAAAGATATTTGGCAAAGAAAAATGCTGGTCAGTGAATCAGTTTCCAGAAGCAAATATCAAGCGTCCAGGGGATGGAACTTTTCCTGGGCGCTCTCGCTACAGTTTAACGGATTAATTTAGGTTTAAAAAGGCATTCCTGGCGGCATGCGGCCTTTGAGGCCACGCATCATCTTGGCCATGCCGCCGCCTTTCATTTTTTTCATCATTTTTTGCATTTGCGTAAACTGTTTGAGCAGGCGGTTAACATCCTGCACCTGCACTCCGGAACCCGCAGCAATGCGGCGTTTGCGCGACCCTTTGATAACAGCCGGAAACTGGCGCTCTTTCATCGTCATGGAGTTGATAATGGCTTCCTGTCGCTTGAACTGTTTTTCATCGACATTTTTGGCAGCACCGGCCATCTGCCCCATACCCGGCATCTTGTCCATGAGTGCGGCAATGCCACCCATATTCTGCATTTGCTGTAACTGATTGCGAAAATCTTCCAAATCAAAGCCTTTGCCCTTGGCGACCTTTTGGGCAAGCTTTTCCGCCTCTTTGTGATCAACCTTGTGCTGAACCTCTTCGATGAGCGACATGACATCACCCATGCCGAGAATACGCGAGGCCATGCGATCCGGGTGAAAGGCTTCCAGCGCTGTGGTTTTTTCACCCACGCCGAGGAATTTGATGGGTTTGCCGGTAATCTGGCGAATGGATAGTGCGGCACCACCACGGGCATCACCATCGGTTTTGGTAAGAATCACGCCGGTAAGCGGCAGAGCTTCGTTGAAGGCTCTAGCGGTATTCGCGGCGTCCTGACCGGTCATGCTGTCCACTACGAACAGGGTCTCTACCGGATCAATACCTGCGTGCAACACCTTAATTTCAGCCATCATTTCGTCGTCGATGGCAAGGCGACCAGCGGTGTCGATGATCAACACATCCATGGCCTGTTTACGCGCCTGCTCCAGTGCATTTTGGGCGATGGCCAACGGTTTTTGTGAAGGCTCGCTGGGGAAGAATTCCACACCCACTTCACCGGCCAGGGTTTTCAGTTGTTCGATGGCCGCTGGACGATAAACATCGGCACTAGCCACCATCACTGATTTTTTCTTACGCTCTTTGAGCCAGCGCGACAACTTGGCAACACTGGTGGTTTTACCTGACCCCTGCAAACCAGCCATCAAAATCACCGCTGGTGGGCGAGTGGTAAGATCCAGCTCTTCGTTGGCCTCCCCCATCACTTTGACCAACTCATCATTGACGATTTTGACCAAAGCTTGACCGGGTGTGAGGCTCTGCATTACCCCTTCGCCCAACGCGCGTTCTTTGACATGATCAACAAATTCACGCACCACCGACAGCGCCACATCGGCCTCCAACAGGGCCATGCGGACTTCACGCAAGGTGTCCTTGATATTGGACTCTGTCAGACGTGCCTGACCACGCAGGGTTTTAAGGGTGCTGTCAAGACGTTCGCTTAAGCTGTCAAACATGTGCGTTTTCCATTGTTCTGATTCAATATGCCAGATTGCGGCGCAATCCGACTAGATAGTAATAACTTCGTGCCACTCCAGCAGCAGAGCGGGTCCCAGGGTAGTTCAATCTCTGGATTCCGGCCTCGGCTTTGGCCTCCTGCATCGCTCTACCTCCTCCATCCATGGAGTCGTACGCCGCAATGACGGACATCCAAAAATGTACTAGTCGTTACTCGCTACTGATTTTTGAGGGGGGGATTATAGCGTGAAAATCAATCCGGTTTGTGCTGGAATGATTTCACGATCAGTGATGGCTTGGCAACACTCATCCATAATCAGGGATTCGTGGCCGGGTTTGTTGTGGGTAATATATATATCGGGCTGATGTTTGAGTTTTTTCAGATCTGCGGCCAGCAGCTCGGCAGTATAATGCCCGGAGCGTTTACTGAGATCGAGATCAGCATTGGCAAAAGCAGCCTCCACCAACAACAGATCAAGACGATCGTGGCTGTTGAGCACATTCCAGAAATTATCGTTAGTCGTGGTATCGCCGCTAAAGGCGAAGGCACCGCTCTCGCATTCCATACGATAACCTACGCCGGGCACGATGTGATTGACAGCGATCATCTCCAGCTTTCGCTCTTCCAACTCGATGACATCGCCCGGTGACAGGGGTTGATATCGCATCACTGGCTCATCTTCCGTGGGCAATTTGGCAAAATCGGGCCAGATGGTCCAGTTAAAGACATGCGTTTGCAGGGCTTCCAGGGTGACCGGTTGCCCATGCACAATAAGCGGATCACGAATACTGGGAAAGATGCTGTCTACCAGTAATGGCAAAAATGCGAAATGATCAAGATGGGAATGAGTCAAAAAGACATGACGGATCTTGCGCATTTCGTCCAGTGTCAGTTCACCCACGCCGCTACCAGCGTCGATGAGAATATCGTCATCAATGAGCAGCGAGGTAGTTTTGAGTTCGTTACCCACACCGCCACTGCATCCCAGCACGCGCAATTTCATAGATCACCCGATGGCTCAGTGGCTCGTTGAAAAAAAGAGAAGTTATCGTTTTTTCCTGAATTTACATGATGATAGCGCAATGTGCCAGCCTGTTTTATCCTGCTCCCGATCCTGACTCCGGTCGCCTGCAGTGTGGGATTCCTGCAATATGTTACTAAATTTGGCCATATTGGGCCTGTGTATGGTGCTTAGCGGCAAGCTAATGATAAAAATTTAGGCACACCCATACCTAATGGCCTGTTACACATCACAAAATAATGAAAAATATTGACAAACCACACCCTGAACCGACTTAATACGCGAATCAAAGCAGCACACTGCTCTCTGCCACAGAAACCACAAAGCATATGATCCAAACACTGACCGGCGTCATTGCCCTCATACTCTACTCAGTCTCCGGCCTGTTATTGGCCCAACGCCTGTTTCACGACCGCACCAAACCGGAAAAAACCGGTGGATTAAGCAAACTGCAAATCATCTGCATCGGACTGGTGGCCGTAGTATTTCACACTGTCGTCCTTTACAACACACTGTTTGTAGCAGGCGGACTGAATCTCGGCCTTTTCAATGCGCTATCGCTGATCACCTGGCTTATTGCCCTGCTGGTGCTGCTTGCCGCCCTTTCTAACCCCATTGAAAGCCTCGGCGTATTTCTACTACCACTGGCCAGCATCGCTATTTCGCTGGAGATGATTTTCCCCAGCACCTTCATGCTGCCCGGCGTGCAGGCACTGGAGCTCAAGCTACATATCATTATGTCCGTACTCGCATACAGCCTGCTGAGTATCGCCGCTGTGCAATCGGTGCTACTGGCAATTCAGGACAAACACCTACGCAACAAACGCCCCGGTGGATTCATCCGCGCCCTGCCGCCCATGCAAACCATGGAAACCCTACTATTCCAACTGATTGGGCTGGGACTGGCAGTGCTCACCTTGTCTTTAGTCAGCGGCGGCGTCTACCTGGAAGATATGTTTGCCCAGCACCTGGTACACAAAACCATTTTATCCATGATAGCCTGGGTGGTCTTTGCCGTGCTGTTGTGGGGCCGCTGGAAATTTGGCTGGCGTGGGCGTGTCGCCATTCGCTGGACTCTGAGCGGTTTTTTTGTCCTTTTGCTGGCCTATATCGGCAGCAAATGGGTCGTGGAAATCATGTTAGGCCGTTAAATCCCGCCACACTTCTGCCGCTATTCCATTCAACTGATTAATTTAAGTTCAAATTCAGCTCACTTCACCCATTGACTATCTTGACACAGTGGCCCCTTGACCGTAAGTATTCCCTTTACACATAGTTAACGAGGCAAAACATTTCTTGGACGACATTCCCATATCCGCCTTAATTGGCGCACTCATTTTCCTTATTATTCTTTCCGCTTTTTTTTCCGGGTCTGAAACAGGGCTGGTCAGCCTGAACCGCTATCGCCTGCGTCATCTGGCAAAAACCAAGCACCGGGGTGCTATCCGTGCCGCCAAATTACTGGAACGGCCAGATCGGCTTATCGGGCTGATTTTGCTGGGCAACAATTTTGTTAATATCCTCGCCTCCTCCATCGCCACCATATTGGCTCTGCGCTTGTACGGAGAGGCAGGCATTGCCATTGCGGCTGGTATACTCACTCTGGTAATTCTGATTTTTTCCGAAGTCACTCCGAAAACGCTGGCGGTGTTGCACCCAGAACGCTTTGCTTTTCCCGCCACGTTCATTCTTTCTCCATTATTGAAAATACTTTACCCATTGGTGTGGATGGTCAACATCGCAGCCAATGGCCTGTTGCGCCTGGGCGGCATCAACACCGACAAGGCCACTAGCCAGGCTTTGACCAGTGAAGAGTTGCGTATGGTCGTCACCGAGGCCGGTGCAATGATTCCGCGTCGACATCAAATGATGTTAACCAATATCCTTGATCTGGAAAAAGTTACCGTGGATGACATCATGATTCCTCGCAACGAGCTGGTGGGTATCAATATGCATGATGACTGGGATGATATCCTCAAACAGCTCACCAACAGCCAACATACCCGTATGCCAATATTTGACACCGATATCAACAATGTTATCGGCATGATTCATGTGCGCAATACCCTACAGTTACTGACTCAAAAAGAAACCAGCAAAGAAGATTTGAAACGCTGGATTCGCTCTGCCTATTTTGTCCCCGAAGGCACGCCACTCAATAAACAATTATTGCATTTTCAGAGAGAGAAGCGCCGCAGTGGCTTAGTAGTCGATGAATACGGTGACGTGCAGGGACTGGTAACACTGGAAGATATTCTTGAAGAAATTGTCGGTGAATTCACTACCGATCCCACCACCCATATCAAGGAAGTTCATCGCCAAAAAGACGGAACTTTTCTGGTGGATGGCAGTGCGTCCATCCGTGAACTCAATCGGGTTATGCAATGGGAGTTACCAACAAACGGCCCCAAGACATTCAGCGGCCTTATCACGGAACATATGGAAAGCATTCCGGAGCCAGGCACCAGCCTGATGCTGGCAGGTTATCCCGTGGAAATTGTACAAACCAAAGGCAACATGGTGAAAACGGCGCAAATCAATCCTGGCTTCCGCCGTCCTGAAAACGACGATTCGACAGATCAGTCCGCCGCATAAATCACACTGACAACAGCCTGCAGAAAACAGGCTTCATTCGACACCAGCGCAAACCCGCTGGACCACTATGGAGACCAGGTAGAATTAAACCGTCTCTGGCTCAAGTGGCTGGTGGGCAATTGCCCACCAGCCACTTGAGCCACACTAGTTTTGTGACTGCGGGTCACCCTCAGGGCCCATCACACGTGTCGTTTGTACTCCACGCGGACTACTGGACGCCTCAAACTTCACTGGCTGACCTTCTTTCAACGTTTTAAACCCGGCACCATCAATTGTCGAGTAGTGGACAAAAACATCTTCACCACCATCCTCAGGCACGATAAACCCATAACCCTTAGCATTATTAAACCACTTCACTGTTCCTGTTTGCATGAGCTCAACCTCTATATTCCTTTACTAGGCAGACATACCACGGTCTGTCAAAAACACTACATTTACATTATTCACAAGTTACGCTTTAACACGCGTGTTTCAACAACTGCTTTGTTGCCACACAACAACCCAAACACACACACCTGTCATCCACAATGCCAGCATTATCTATCAAACAAATAACCACGAGAGTGCATAGCATTGTAACAAACATACTCGCCCTGCAACTCTAGACAATTGTCAATCCCATTGCAATGCTCTGAAATACCTGAATAAATTTACAAAATTCTGCGTATTTATGGGTTTTCACGGGGGTCACCTGCATCAACCATCAGTGGTAATCACCCATACAATAGCGGGAAAACCATGAGTTCAACAAAGGAGAAACAGAAATAACCCATTGTTTTAAAAGAAAAATATCTAAAAATTCGCAAGAAAAACGAGTGTAATTATGAGTTTTTTACCAAAGAATCCCGCAAAGGTTTTCACTGCAAAAAAATAAGGGCAGAATTAGCTAATCCTGCTGGATCACACATAATTCATTCACACATCACAAAAAAAATAGTAAATATTCACGATAAATCAGCGTTTTTTCGTTTTGCCAGAATAATTTTCACCAACACCAAGACAATCAACGCCGAATGCCATAACAAATCAAAAATATCCACAGCCTGAGTCAGCCGACCATTCACCAACATACCCAACTTTTCCCATAGATGTGGCTGTGGGCGAAATGGTGCCAAAGCCATAAACACCGCCACTAATACCAATGGCCCCAGAGGGACTTTTTCCAACCACTTCATTCTCGCTCCTCACAACATCTGCAATGCCTGTACAGCAGCCATAAAAACAAGTAATGCCTGTACAGCAGCCATAAAAACAAGTCAAGAGACAGTGATGCCAGCACATCAGGTATAATCCTCGGCTCTCTGCGTAATGGGCGAACCAAAACAACACTTGCATATTTTGCTTTTTTGAAACTTAACACTCTGAAATACAACAAATATATGAAAATTGAAACTGGTGACAAAGCCCTGCGGGCACGCGTTAAACTGTTAGGCACATTGCTCGGCAACATCCTGCAAGAACAGGAAGGTCGTGACGTGCTCGCCGCTGTAGAAACTCTGCGCAAAGGTTATATCAACCTACGTAAAAACGACAATCAAGCCAGACGTCGTCGCCTCGCCCGATTCATTGAAGGTCTGTCATCCGAAAGTCTGGTGCATATCGTACGCGCCTTCAGTACCTATTTCAGCCTCATTAATCTTGCCGAAGAATCCTACCAACACCATCAGCGCCGCAAACAGGTCCGCCAAGTTAATGGTAACAGCACACTCTGGACCGGCTCTTTTGACACCACCCTGCGTGAACTGCGCAACCAAGGCATCAACCCGGAGCAACTTCAAACTCTTCTCGATCAACTGGCTTATATTCCAGTAATTACCGCGCATCCGACCGAAGCCAAGCGCCGCACTATCATGGATGCACAACGCCGTATCTTTTTGAGCAATGAAGAACTCAGCGATACCCGGCTGACCAAACAGGAAAAAGCCGAGTTGATCGAAAAACTCAAAAGCCAGATTCAAATCCTTTGGAAAACTGACGAAGTACGTGTGATCCGTCCCCGTGTTAAAGACGAAATTGGTTATGGACTTGCTTACTTCAACGAATGCCTGTTTGATGCAGTTCCCAACACCTATCGAAATTTTGAAAATGCCGCACTGCGTGTTTGCGGTACAACAACAGATGGCAAACCCAAAATCACCATCCCCAGTTTTTTACGTTTTGGCTCGTGGATCGGTGGTGACCGTGATGGCAATCCCAACGTCAAACCGGAAACCACGATCATGGCGGTACGCTTGCAGTCGCAAACCATTTTACTGGAATACCTCGCCCGTATTCCTGTGCTTATCAAACTGCTGACCCATTCCGACAAACTTTGCACACCCACGCTGGCACTACGCGATAGCCTGCAACGCGATGAACAATTCACCGAGCATGCCTTTACCGATAAACCAGAACGTTTTACCCACGAACCATACCGACGCAAGCTAAGCATCATGCGTTACCGCCTTGAACGCAATATTGTTGCGCTCAAAAACAAGCTACAAGAACGCACTGACCGCGACGACACACACACAAGTGATCGTTATCCGTCCGAACAAGAGTTTCTGGCCGACCTAAAAACCATTTATGATTCACTGGTCAGCCACGGTGACAAACGCATCGCCGACGGAAAACTCAAAGACCTGATCCGCCTTACCGAGACTTTTGGCTTTTATTGCCTGCGTCTGGATGTACGCCAGGAATCCACACGCCACAGCGAAGCCGTTGCCGAACTCTTTCAACAAATCAATATTGACTATTTATCTTTAGACGAAAATGCTCGCCTCATTACGCTGGAGAAAGCGATCAAAGACCCAGCAGGCATCGATTCACAGATTGCCAGCCTCAGCGAACCGACACAGGAAACCCTGAATGTGTTCCGCGCCATGGTGCAAATGCGCAATGAAGTCAGCAAAAAAGCATTTGGCAGTTATGTAATTTCCATGACTCACGAAGCCAGCCACGTGATGGAGGTATTATTCATGGCGCGTCTTGCTGGACTGGCAGGATATAGAAATGGCAAAGCCCGGTGCGACATTCGTATCGCACCGCTATTTGAAACCATCGAAGACCTGGCACATATCGAACCGGTAATGAACAGGTTGCTGAATAACCCCACTTACGTTGCCATGCTCAAACAGGTTGGTAACCTGCAAGAAATCATGCTGGGCTATTCCGATTCCTGCAAAGATGGAGGCATCCTCGCTTCGGTATGGAACTTGTACGACGCGCAAAAACGTGTCACGCAGCTCACCAATGCACACGGTGTGCGCTGTCGCCTGTTCCACGGTCGTGGCGGCACCATCGGTCGTGGCGGCGGCCCTACCCATGAAGCGATTCTGTCGCAACCGGAAGGCACTGTGCATGGCCAGGTCAAATTTACTGAACAGGGTGAAGTGCTGTCATTCAAATACAGCAATCGGGAAACTGCGGTGTATGAACTCACCATGGGCCTCACCGGACTCATCAAGGCCAGTGCCAACCTTGTGCAACCCCCCGTACCGGAATGCAAAGATTATTTAGCAACAATGAAGGAATTGGCCAGTACTGGTGAAACCACCTACCGCCAACTCACTGACCACGCCGAAGGTTTTCTGGATTATTTTTACGAGAGCACCCCGGTCAGTGAAATTGGTCTGATGAACATTGGTTCACGCCCATCGCATCGTAAAAAAGGTGACCGCGCCAAAACCTCAGTACGTGCCATCGCTTGGGTATTTGGCTGGGCACAATCACGCCACACGCTGCCCGCCTGGTTTGGCATCGGCACTGCACTGGAACAATGGCAACAAAACGACCCGGCCCGCTTGGCGCAATTACAAAAAATGTATCAGCAATGGCCTTTCTTCCGCGCCTTGCTCAGCAACACACAAATGGCCTTATTCAAAGCTGAACCCAATATTGCTAAAGAATATGCCAAACTGTGTGTTGAGGAAAAAACCGGCAAACGCATTTACAAACTGTTCCACGAAGAATACACCCGCACCGTAACACAAGTGCTCAACATCACTGGCACAAAGCAACTGTTGGAAGAAAACCCAGTACTGGAAGTTTCGCTGACACGCCGCAATCCTTACCTCGACCCATTAAACTATATTCAGCTCACCCTGCTGAAACGCTACCGCGATGAAAACCTCAGTGACGAGCAACGCAAAAGCTGGCTCAATCCTCTGTTACGTTCCATCAATGCCATTGCTGCGGGCATGCGCAATACCGGTTAGCGATACAGGCTGGTTTTCAAAATGCGCCGTCACTGCTCAGTTTCGTTCGGATTAAGCGCTAAAAACATGCCGGAATGACGGTGTTCTCAGTAAAAAATGCTAACAGAGTGATTCAGCCCTTAATTCACGTTTTATTTCTCTCCTTGTTGCACCAAACATAAAACATAAGCATCAGGCGCCAGTCTGGCGCTACCACTTTCGTAATATAACGGTTATGTTTAGGCATACCCAACGTAGCGTAATGCCAAAATCATGCATCACGACCCGCTTGCTTTTACCCTTTTTCTGATTTTTACGGGTGCCGCCATCATCGCCACCATCGCTCTGTATGCGCGACAAGCCTTGCTGGTCGCCTATATTTTACTCGGCGTAGTATTAGGCCCTTCAGCATTTGCTTTGGTCAGCGATCCGGTGTTAATCAAACAGCTATCGCATGTTGGTATTATGTTTTTATTGTTTTTACTCGGTCTCAATCTGCCACTGGCCAAGCTTATTCCGCTGATTCGGGAAACCACACTGGTCACCGGCCTCAGCTCCCTGTTATTCGCCACGGTCGGGGTCGGAGTGGGTTGGGCATTTGGTTTCAATATCACTGAAAGCTTGATCATCGGTGCCGCCCTGACTTTTTCCAGTACGATTATTGGCTTGAAACTTTTACCCACCACCGTGTTACATCACAAACGCACGGGTGAAATCATCATCAGTGTTTTGCTGGTACAGGATCTCATCGCAATTATTATTTTGTTGTTATTACAAACCGCTGGGCAAGACAGCCTGCCTTGGGTGGAGATTGCATTACGCATTGCTGCATTACCCTTATTAATCGCCACTGCCTATGTGCTGGAGCGCTTCATCCTGATCAAGCTTATTGAGCGTTTCGATAAAATACAGGAATATATTTTTCTACTAGCCATCGCCTGGTGTCTGGGTTTTGCAGAACTTGCCGCCAGCGCAGGCCTGTCCACGGAAATCGGCGCCTTTATCGCTGGTGTCTCTCTGGCCAGAAGCCCCATCGCGTTGTTCATTGGTGAGCGCTTGAAACCACTGCGGGATTTTTTCCTGATTATTTTCTTTTTTTCGCTGGGGGCCAGTTTTGATTTGCGCATGATGTCGAGCGTGCTCATCCCTGCCATCCTGCTGGCGACTGTTGTACTCCTAGGAAAACCCTGGGTATTTCGCTGGCTGCTGCGCAACTCCGGGGAGGCCTCGGGGCGTTCCAGTGAAATCGGCGTGCGTCTGGGGCAGATCAGTGAATTTTCATTATTGATTGCGGTACTGGCGCTGGAATTGAACATCATCGGCAAAGAGGCGTCCTATGTCATTCAGCTTGCCACTCTGCTGACCTTTATTGTTTCATCCTACATGATCGTGCAACGTTACCCGACGCCCATTGCCATTAACGACAAACTCCGGCGCGACTAAAAAACCGGAACACTGTTTTTGGAGAAAAACTCACGCCAACAATTTAACGATCATTCCTGCCGCCAACCAGGTTTTCAGAAACCCGGCAGCCTTCATGGGCACCATTTCCTGATCCTGTGTTTCTTCGGCCAGCGCACCACACAGTTCAGAAAAATTCGCGCCTGCCAGTGCCGCCTGTAGCGCAATAGCCTCATCGGCTTCCATGGAACGGTATTGTGTCATTAGTTCATGTCGCCACAACAAACACTGCGCTGGCTTCAGTAGACGCAGCGGCTCAGGCACAGTTTCAATATTTTTTGCCGCTCGCCAACGGGTCAGAGTATTCCACCAGATGGCCATGGTGCGCACCGAAGGATGAAATTTGATCTTCAGTTCTGCCCATGCTTCGGGGGCAATGGTTGCCGCATCAGCCTCCGTAGCTGCCACAACATCAGCGGCATCAAATGCACCAACAAAACTCCATTCCAGTTGTGCCATTTCAGCGGGCCAATGGTGTTCACCACTATCCGGCTGATAGCCCAAAAATGCGGGAAAATCCTGCCCAAACCAGCGTAACGAATAATAGTGAGACGGGTATTTGTGGGTGTACGCTATGCAGACTTCGTTGAACACGCCCTCACCCAAAAGTTGCTTCAGGATTTCGTAATCACTTTCCAGCGCCTCTTCCAGCCGGGAAAAATAGGCATTGCCATAAATGGCTAAGCGTATATCACTGGACACTGCCTCGGTACTGTTAATGTATTTGCCAAACTCTTCATCACCATTGACCACATTGCGTTTAAAGGCATTTTGTAATTCTTTCAGTCCGGGCATGACTACAAGACCTCCAGTTTTTCAGTACCTAACACATCACGAGCAATGTTGCGCAACTCGCTCAACTCCGCCATGAGTTCTTCAAAAGGTGGAAAGCGATCATCACGTTCGATCATCGCCGACACCGGACCAAAGTGTTTCAATGCCTCAGCGTATAATTCCCACACCGGTTTCACCACCGGATGATCGTGCGTGTCGATGACATAATCACCATAATCGCTGTGCCCCGCAAGATGGAACTGCCACACACGTTCGGCAGGAATACCTTTGATATAATCCAGCGGATCAAAGCCATGATTGCGTGCACTGACATAAATATTATTGATGTCGAACAGCATAAGACAGTCGGCACGCTGCATGATTTCAGTATGAAACTCCCACTCGGTCATTTCCGACTGCACGTAGCTCACATAGCTGGAGGCATTTTCCAGGAGGATTTGTCGGCCCAGATAATCCTGCACCTGCTGCACGCGGGCAACAACGTGGTCAATTGCTTCCTGATTAAACGGCAGAGGCATCAGGTCATGCAAGTTGTGTCCATCCTGCCCAGTCCAGCACATGTGATCAGACACCCATTGCGGCTCGACACGATCAGTTAATTGCTTTAACCGTTTCAGATACGCCAGATCCAGCGGATCGGTACCGCCGATGGATAACGACACGCCATGCATCACAATGGGATAATTTTCACGCACCCGGTCAAGAAAATACAGCGGCTTGCCACCGTCCACCATGTAGTTTTCCGAAATAATCTCAAACCAGTCAACAGCGGGGCGATTTTCCACAATCGTTTCGTAATATTCAGGCCGCAGACCCAGGCCACAGCCCAGAAAAGGTTTATCGGTTTTTATTCCAGTTTGCACAAAACCACCCCCGTAAAAAAAGCCGGTGTCACAAGGAAAAATTCGCTCCCCTGCCACACCGGCTTTTTCAAGCGAAAACGAAAATCAATCGCCGACTTTACCGCCAATCGCGTCACAGGCCTCTTTACTCATGCTAACAAAACCCTTGCCTTTGCAGGAAGCTTTACCCTTGCAGCCATTAGCACTTGATTTGCAGTCATTTACGCCTTTACACTTATTAACACCATAACAGTGAACTTTGGCATTGTGATCCGCCCCGTGATCACTACCGGCCTGCACAGTCGCCATCGGCGCAAAGGCAAACAGGCTGGCAGCCGCGACGGCCAAGGCAGTATTTGTGGTTTTCATTGCTTTCATTGATTTTCTCTCCATGGGTTGAATAAAACAGCGTGTTAAAACATCACAGCTGTCAGTAATGAACTACGCGCTTCCATAAAAACAGGAAATTATCCCATATCTATCACAACAGTGTGGATATTCTTAACCTTGCACCAGAGCGCACGTACAAACTCCGACGCACGACCCCGCCGATTGTTACTGAACTGAGAACAAAATACAACGAGGTCAAATACGCCAGGTTCATCGGCAAAATACTGAGGTTACATTATTTATAATACGTATCATCTTGCCATTTTGATGGATTGGTTTTTATGTATTCTGATATATTCAAATAAGATTTCTCATCCCGAACAACATGTTCATAATAATTACGTTGCCATAATCTTTTATCGAACCGTTGCCAATGATTTTGTTTCACGCCGCGAATATAGCCATTCGTGGTCATTGTTTTAAACCATTGCACCACCTGACGTAGGGGCGAACCTGCGTGTTCGCCCTTGGTCCGAGGATCATCAGCAATTCGGGAATGATCCAAATCAGGGCAGACACGCAGGTCTGCCCCTACGTTTTCAACGATAAAATGCAAATGATTTGGCATAATAATCATTTCACGGCATTTAATGTCTGGGAATTTACATTCTAATTCACAATACCATCTGCCAATCATTTCCCCTGCATCATTCAATAACATTTTTCCATTTTCAATATTCCCAAACAAACACAACCGTCCCTGTGTGCAAATAGTAATAAAATACAATCCTGCTTGCCCATAGTCATACCCCTTTAACCGTATAGAACGACGGCGGTGTATACCAATACCAAGGTTGTATGTCATCAGATTACCTCAACCCTAAAGTTCTAGCTCCCCCGTACCCTGCCCCCGCAACTCATCAGCCATCGCCACGGCCTGTCGCCATGCTGGATCTTGCAACAGAGACTCTCGGTCAATATTGTGCCGCTCATGCAATCGAGCCAAACGTACATGGGCGACAGGATCATCCTGCACATCCAGGTTATCCAGTAACCACATCGACTCATCAGGATGATTACACACCAGCAACATATCGCAGCCTGCCTCCAGTGCTGCCCGTCCGCGCTCAACAATATCGCCCATTACGTGCGCACCCTGCATGGTAAGATCGTCACTGAAGATCACCCCCTGAAAACCCAGGCGTTCGCGCAACACCACCTTTAGCCAGTACAAAGAAAAACAGGCGGGCCTGTCATCTACCGCCGCATAAATCACATGCGCGGGCATGATGCCACCCAGCCCAGCGCGCACCAGTCGCCCAAAGGGTTTCACATCTTCCGCATAAATATCCTCGAAGCTGCGTTCATCCACCGGCATATCGATGTGGGAATCCGGCACCACTGCACCATGGCCGGGAAAATGTTTGCCCGTGGCCACCATGCCTGCGCGACGCATGCCCAGCATCCAGGAAATAGCCAATTCACCCACGGCCTCGGGATTACGGTGAAAGGCACGATCACCAATCACCGTACTCACACCAAAATCCAGGTCCAGCACCGGCGCGAAACTGAAATCGATACCGACTGCACGCAGCTCCGCCGCCATCAGCCAGCCACAAGTTTCAGCCAAATGTTTGGCGCGTTTTTTGTCGTCGTTGAAAATTTTGCCGAATACCCTGGCAGACGGCAGCTCGGTAAAACCATGACGAAAGCGCTGCACACGCCCACCTTCGTGATCCACTGCCACTAGTAAGTGCGGATCACGCAAACGGTGAATATCTGCCACCAGTTGCTGCAATTGTTCGGGCGACTCATAATTTCGCGTGAACAGAATCACCCCACCCACCAACGGGTGCAATAACATTTCGTGTTCTTCCGCGCTGATTTCCGGACCAGCGAGGTCCAGCATAATGGGGCCAAGTGACATGCATGTACCTTACATCAGGGGGATATTGATCCTGGAAAAAGAGGATTAAACCTCAATCACGCCAATTCTTCCACCCCATGGCCATTCGTACCTCAGCCGAGTCAACCCGAAACCGGCTTGCCCCACTGGCCGGCAAAAAAATTATCACTCAAAGGCTTACGGCCCCGTATTGCGCTTTCCATTTCCTGAAAATTTTCGTGCAACACATCCGTTGCGCCATGGTAACCCACAGCAATAACGGCCATTAGTTCCACTTCATCGGGAATGCCGAATGCAACACGCGCCTGCTCCACATCGAAACCGCCCATTTGGTGCGCATTCAATCCCATGGATGCAGCTTGCAGGCAGACATTCTCGCTGGCTGCCCCCGTGTCGTATTGGTTCCAACGGTTGGCACTACCATTATGACTAAACGTGGTTACGCTGCCCACTAGCATCAACACCGGCGCATGTTTTGCCCACAATTGATTTGTTTCCGCCAAACAGCCCAGCATTTTTTCCCATGCGGCTTCATCTCGCTCACGATGACAAACCACAAACCGCCAGGGTTCATCACCAAAGCAGGAAGGTGCCCAACGTGCTGCTTCCAACAAGGCCAGCAGTGTTTTTTCATCCACAGGCTTTGTTTCGTCAAAGGCACGCGGGCTCCAGCGTTGGGCGATAAGCGTGTCGATGGGTACGGAAGTATTTGCTGTTTTGTCTGTCATTATCATGCTCCTTTTTTCAGTTATTTATTGACGGTCACTGCCGCCTATTTTCCTCACTCTGTCATTCCGGATTAAAGCTATTTTACGGCAAATCAAACAGCAAAAACTCGGCACCACCTTTTGCATGAACATGAAATGCGCTTTCGTTTTCAAGGGTCAGCGCATCACCCTCTGCCAGGGTGAAGTCTGCTACGCTGGCTTCACCCGCCATCATGTGCAGGTAATATTTTCGTCCTGTGTTCAACGCCACTGACAACTCTTCGTCATTCAGCAGACGGGCCATTGATAGCACCGCATCCTGATGCAAGAGCATGGAACCATTTCGCTGATCCGGCGAAGCTAACACCTGTAATTTTGCATCGCTGTCACTCAGTTTGAGTTGTTTATAACCCGGTTCAATACCCTGCTGATCCGGCACAATCCAGATTTGCAAGATGCGTAATATTTCATCTTGCGAGGCATTGTATTCACTATGGCTAATACCCGTGCCAGCACTCATGCGCTGCACGTCACCTGCCTGTAATTGCAACACATGGCCCATGCTGTCCTTATGTTCAATAGTGCCTTGCAGGATGACGCTGATAATTTCCATGTCGCGGTGGGTGTGGGTTGCAAAACCCGCTCCCGGTGCAACTTCGTCATCATTGATCACCCGTAACATGGAAAAGCCCATGCGCTCCGGGTTCATATAATTGGCAAAGGAGAAGCTGTGGCGACTATCCAACCAGCCATGTTGACCTCGACCACGGTCCTGCGCTCGTCTGATTTCAAACATTTTTACCCCCTTACTGTGCGTCAAAGACGCACTGGACGTATCCCGCTATTCATAAAAACTGAATAAACAGTTATCGCCTAAATAGTGAGGTTTAATCGTAGTATTGACCCGGCTGCATAAAAAGCAGAAGATTTTGCAAAACTTAAACAATTTTTTTGAACCTTCCACCGGTCTCTGTAAAAAACCATGAAACTGACATTGGATGCCCTCAACGTACTGGACGCCATCGACCGAAGTGGCAGCTTCGCCGCCGCCGCAGAAAGTTTATACCGTGTGCCCTCCGCCATCAGCTACACCATACAAAAACTGGAACAGGATCTCGGCACCGCTATTTTTGATCGCAGCGGGCATCGTGCTGTGCTCACTCCTGCGGGGAAAACACTGTTGAAAGAAGGGCGCCGCTTGCTGTTTGCCGCACATGAGTTGGAGGGCCAGGTTAAACGCATTGCCACTGGCTGGGAAACCGAATTGCGTATTGCCATGGATACGATCATCCCTGCTTCCAGTTTGTTACCACTCATCGCTGATTTTTATACCGAACATACATCGGCAAAATCCGATTGCCCTGCAGCACAAAACAAAGGCACACAATTGCAGTTACAGCAAGAAGTGCTGGGCGGTACCTGGGATGCTCTGGTCTCCAATCGTGTAGATCTGGTTATCGGTGCCAGTGGTGAGGCTCCTGCGGGAGCTGGTTACCGTCATTTTTCTCTGTGTGAATTCAACATGGTGTTTGCTGTAGCTCCCAATCACCCGCTGGCCACAGCCGAGGAACCGATCAGCAGCACTGACATCCTGAAATACCGCGCCGTCGCCATTGCCGACAGCTCTCGTTACCTGCCACCTCGCAGCAGTGGTTTGTTGACTGGGCAGGAAGTGCTCACTGTGCCAGATATGGCCAGTAAACTTGAAGCGCAAATCCAGGGGCTTGGCATCGGCTACTTACCGCTACACTGGGCACAAACGGCCATTGATGCCCGGAAATTGCAAATAAAATCCGTCGAAGCCGCCCTCAATCGAAGCACACTTCAGGTCGCCTGGCGCAGCGATAATCAGGGCAAGGCACTGAAATGGTTTGTGGAAAAACTCAAACAACCGGCCGTTCAGGAACGCATTCGCAATCACCACTGACTACCGGAGCATAATGACACTGTGCCCACTCTATACCCGTAGCGATTGAGATTCAGTAAGACATTTTGCACTAGAATGACAAAGCAGACATTGTGGTTCTGCACAAAACACCACATAGTGTAAGCAGGGCAAAGCGTTTGATGTCCCAATAAAAACCACAACACCATAGGCTCGCTATGACTCGCCATTTACGTCGGTTTATCATCATCGGCACCCTGCTCGGCATAGGCATAACCCTGGGCTGGTACTGGTCACAACCTAAACCGATACCGGTACGTGTGGAAACAGTAGAGCGCGGCCTCATCGAATCGACTGTCGCCAATACCCGCGCAGGCACCGTTGAGGCCTGCCAGCGTGCCAAACTCTCTCCTTCCATTGGCGGCCTTATTGCCCACTTGCCTATTAAACAAGGGGATCACGTCAAGACCGGACAACTGCTGTTATCTTTGTGGAATAAGGACCTGGATGCCCAACTGAAACTTGCCGAACGCGAAGCCGTGGCTTCGGCAGCCCGTGCCACCGAAGTGTGCGTGGTGGCCGATGTCGCACGTAGCGAGGCCGACCGCTTGGTGCAATTACGCAAACAAAAACTTGCCTCAGACGACGATACCGAACACGCCGTAGGTAATGCCAAGGCCCGTGCCGCCGCCTGTCTGGCCGCCAGAGAATCGCACCAGGTATCACAGGCGAAAATCAACCTTAGCAAGGCCAATCTGGAACGTACCCGACTGATCGCCCCTTTTGATGGCGTTATCGCCAAAATCAACGGCGAACTGGGCGAATTTGTGACCCCTTCCCCACCCGGCATTCTTACACTGCCTGCGGTGGATCTCATTGATAATAATTGCCTGTACATTTCCGCGCCCATCGACGAGGTCGATGCCGGCAAAGTAAACGTGGGACAGCCTGTACGCATTTCACTGGATGCTTTCCCGGATCAAACCTTCGATGGGAAAATTCGCCGCATTGCGCCCTTTGTGCTGGAATTTGAGAAACAGGCACGCACAGTGGATGTGGAAGCAACATTCACCCGACGTGAAGACTATGCGCAACTCCTGGGTGGCTACAGTGCTGATCTGGAAATTATTCTCGCCACCCGAGCGGATGTGTTGCGCATTCCCACCGAAGCCCTGCTGGAAGACAATCGTGTGCTAATTTATGCCGCAGATGAAAATCGACTGCATATACGCAAAATTGAGACCGGCATCTCTAACTGGAAATTAACAGAAATTATTTCTGGACTGAATGAAGGTGAACAAGTGGTCACCAGCATCGACCTCGAAGGCGTGGAAGACGGTGCACTGGTAAAACTGGAATGAAAAATACTGGGTGATTTCTCCCCGTCACTCCGGCCTGCGCCAGAATGACGAGGCTGAAGAAACTTTATTTTTTGTATCTGCCGATTTTTTTATTCGCCAAAAAAACATGATCCGACTAACTGACATTCAACGTGATTTCCAGGTGGGGGACCAGCAGGTACACGCCCTGCGCAATATCAATTTACAGGTTTCTGCCGGAGAATACATTTCCATCATGGGGCCGTCCGGTTCCGGGAAATCCACCCTGCTGAATATGATCGGCCTGCTCGACCAACCTACCGCAGGACACTATCAGTTAGACGGACAGGATGTGACCACCCTGTCTGACAAACAACAGGCGCATACCCGCCGTGAAAAAATCGGTTTTGTCTTTCAGTTTTTCCATCTGGTGCCGCGTCTTACTGCAGCACAAAACATCGCTCTGCCACTGGTATTGGCAGGCATGAACGAAAAAGAGCGTAATAAAAAGGTCGCTCAGGCGCTGACACAAATGGACATCGCCGACCGTGCCGAACATCGACCGGACCAACTTTCCGGTGGACAACGCCAACGTGTCGCCATTGCCCGCGCCACAGTTATCGGCCCTGCGGTGTTGCTGGCGGACGAACCCACCGGTAACCTCGACAGTGCTTCCGGTATTGAGGTGGTGAAAATCCTTGAACAACTCAATACCAATGGATTGACGCTATTGGTTGTTACTCATGACGAAGCACTGGGCAAACGCGCCAAACGACGCATCCACATGATCGATGGCGCCATCGAGCGTGACACTTTACAGAGAGCGGGTGCCCCATGAAAACCCGCGATGCCGCCCACTTTGCCTTTGATGCCTTGCGCGGCTATCGCACCCGCACCCTGCTGATGTTGCTGGCCATGAGCATTGGGGTCGCCTCAGTGCTGGTACTCACCTCTCTGGGCGAGGCGGCACGACGTTTCGTTACCGAGGAATTTGCCTCTCTGGGCACTAATCTGGTTATTGTGCTGCCCGGCAAATCGGAAACCAGTGGCGGTGGCTCGCCCAACTTGCTGGGAGGCACCACTCGCGACCTGACCCTGAACGATGCCCTCGCTGTATCACGTTCGGCGCTGATCAATCACATGGCACCTCTCATTATCGGCTCGGCCCCCGTGTCAGTGAAAAATCTGCAACGTGATGTGATGGTGGTGGGCAGCACATCGTCACTGTTGGATGTTCGTCAATGGCAGTTAGGCAAAGGGCAATTCTTGCCAAAGACTGACATTGACCGTGCCAGCTTTGTCGCCGTACTGGGCGGCACGCTTAAACAGGAATTGTTTGGCGCACAGAATGCGCTGGGTGAATGGGTGCGCATCGGTGACCGGCGTTTTCGGGTGGTGGGCATCATGTCCGCGCAGGGACGCTCCTTCGATATCGACGTGGAAAACGTCGCCTTTGTGCCCGTGGCTACGGCGCAGATGTTATTTAACACACAATCACTGTTTCGCATTCTGCTAAGCACCCGCAGCCGGGAAAGCATCCCGCATGCTATTGAGTTTGTTAAACGCACCCTGCGCGAGCGACATCAAGGAGAAGAAGATGTCACCATCATCACCCAGGATGCGGTGCTCGCCACCTTCGACAAAATTCTCAAGGCGCTGACTCTCACCGTGGCCGGTATCGCCGCCATCAGCTTGGCCGTCGCCGGAATTTTAATCATGAATGTGATGCTAGTAGCGGTATCACAACGTACCACAGAGATTGGTCTGCTGAAGGCGCTGGGCGCGCCACGACGACAAATCATCCTGCTGATCATGGCCGAAGCCACCTTATTATCAAGCATGGGAGCCGGACTGGGCCTGCTGATGGGTCAGCTTGGCAGCAGTGTCATCGGCTATTTTTATCCGGCCTTGCCGCTGGGCGCGCCGTGGTGGGCCTTCGTAGCTGCCATCGGCGTGGCGTTGGGTACGGGGCTGTTATTTTCACTGTTGCCCGCACGACGGGCGGCACAACTGGACCCGGTGCAGGCATTAGCACGGCGGTAAATTGCATAGGGTGGACACCACCCACGCTACACAAAACAGGCAAATGTATTTCATTGTTGGATAAGCAAACACGAAAAAACCATGCTCAGCAAAGATCTCATCCAGCTTACCACCTCGTCCATCGCGGCCCATCGCCTGCGCAGCGGTCTGACCATTCTCGGCATCGCTGTGGGCATCGGTGCCGTAGTATTACTCACCTCCATCGGTGAAGGCATTCACCGTTTTGTGCTCAACGAATTCACCCAGTTCGGTACCACGCTGATCGGCATCAACCCTGGCAAAGCTACCACAATGGGCACGCCAGTGGGCGTTATGGGCACCGTGCGACCGCTAAGCATCGACGATGCCGAAGCGCTGCGGCGTGTGCCCCATACCCGTACCGTGGTGGCCGCTACCCAAGGCAATGCGGAGGTAAAGGTCGGTAACAAACATCGACGTACCACGGTGTTTGGCATGGGGGCTGACATGCCCGTGGCCTTCTCCATGCGTGTGCAACTGGGTCAGTTTCTACCCCATGATGACCCGCGTTCACCGCGCGCCTTTGCAGTGCTGGGTAGCAGTCTGCGCAGCGAAATGTTTGGTACAAGTAATCCACTGGGTGAGCACATTCGTGTGGGTGGTGAGCGCTACCGCATCATCGGTGTGATGGAAAGCAAAGGTCAGGTATTAGGTATGGACCTGGATGACACAGTGTACATTCCCGCAGCGCGCGCCTTGTCATTATTCAACCGCGACAGCCTGATGGAGATTGATCTGCTCTACGAGGAAGGCGCCAACGTGGACGAGGTGGTGGCGGGCATTAAACGCATCCTCATTAACCGCCACGGTCGTGAAGATTTCACCATCACCACCCAACAACAAATGATGGACGTGCTGGGCAATGTGCTCAACGTGTTGACCTTCGCGGTGGCAGCACTGGGCAGTATTTCACTGGTAGTGGGGGGTATTGGTATTTTCACCATCATGACCATTGCCATCTCGGAGCGTACTGGTGAAATCGGCCTGCTGCGCGCACTGGGTGCGGAAAGTGGGCAGGTACAGACATTGTTTCTGGGGGAAGCCATCGTGCTGGCCGGCATTGGTGGGCTGACCGGGCTGCTGCTGGGCATCGGTGGTGCGCAATTGCTCACGGTGGCCCTACCCGAACTGCCAGTACATACGCCCTGGGAATATGTGCTCATTGCGGAAGCTCTGGCACTAGTGATTGGTATTATTGCTGGCGTGGTACCAGCCCGACGGGCGGCACGCCTGGACCCGGTAGAAGCTCTGCGTGCCGAATGATGTTATTCGACAGCGAGAATCACCACCTCATTCAGGAGTTTCTCAATATTTTTTAATGTGTCTTTGACGACATCCGAACGCATATGCTCGTTGGCGTCAAAATCAAATTCAACACCGCAGCGAAAGTGATTTTCCATGCGTGTGATGTAACGCGCCACGGCCACTACACGAAATACACGGTGTTGATCTGTTATCAGATCCATCAACACGGGCTGTCCCGGACTCAATGGGCGGGAATGACGAAATGCCAGACCGGTAGCATTAAAATCGATGGCTCGTACATCTATCCGGCCCAAAAATAAACTCAGTAAACCCGTGCGATATAGGCTCACCCCTAAACTACCCACACCGTAACGCGCAAATTTTCTCCGATTGTGTTTTATTACCATGATACAAACTATTCCAGTTAATCAATCGATAAACAGTATCGGCCAGTGGACAAATATCCGTAAAATATCCGTGAGAACCGCTACTCAATCGGCATTATTGTCGTTACCATTAACTGATCGGGCAGGAAAACCTTGATAGACTCGGTAGCGTAGAAAAACCGCGCTATTCAGGTGGCTAAACAAGATTCAAAATAAGGTTAGCAATATAACCAGTTTGCTGGAATCGATCCGTATCGTGTCACCATTACAGGGGGAAGGATGAAAACAAATAAAAAAAGAGCCGTTTTAATTTTATTCAGCGCCATCATCATGACCGGGATGTCTCTTTCAAGTTATGCCGAAAACACACCGGAATCTGACCCCGGACAAAATACTGAACAAGTTTCGCCATCCGCTGAAACGGCAACACCTCCCCCCAGCAATGGCAAAGGTGCCGCCAAAGGTTGCGCAGCTGGTGCGGCCATCGGCACCGCTATCGCGCCAGGAGCAGGCACTCTCGCTGGTTGTATCATCGCGGGTATCTGGGGCTGGTTCTGGTAAACTCTGGCCCGCTGAATAGTCCTAAATTAATCCGTTAAAGCGTAGCGAGGGCGACTTAAGGTGCAGAAGATAAAGTGTTTTTCAGGTTATTTTGGACGAAAGCGTATCACCCATACGGTGAGTTCAACATGTTCTGAAAAAGGCTTTAGGTTCTGTGCCTTAGGCGCTCGCAGTCGATTTAACGGATTAATTTAGGATAATCATTAAAACCACTCAAAAACCGGTAATCCACAAATGAATTTTGGTGCTCGTTTTTCTGAGTTTGGCATGACCGGTGCTGTATTCTGGATCTGCCAGATTCTCCTCTTCACCATTGGTACCGGCGAAGCCGCAGGTGAGCAGTTTTTGGATATGTTAGGTGTCTTTATCGGCACTGACAATGGACAATCACCAATCCTGAAAAGTGCGGCAGGTTCTTTGCTGACCGTTTTCGGGTTAATTGGTATTTTTGTCACCGGTCTGGTGCTGGACATGATCGGTTCGATATTTTTCATGCAGGAAATGCGTATTTTTGGCGGGCACATCTCGCGCAATATCGACTGGTTAAGCAGCATGGCACAAAAATGCTCACCCGCTGTTGCCAAAGACTATCAGCGTTTCCAGGAAGAGTTTGACGAAAAAAACATCTCGAAAAAAACCAAATACGCCCGCCTGCTCGACCCTCGTTTCCACTATCGGCGTTTTATGTTACGTTCCCGTTATAGGCACCTGCAAACTTTTTTGCTTTCCTATATTCACGTCTACTCCGCTAACGGCACATCTGACCAACTAACGGACCATGTGCATGTATGGCGCACTTCACGCGCCATCTCCACGGCCTTATTCATTGTCGCCATTGAAGTCATTGCCTTTGAGAATTTCACGCACTCACCCGATGAAATACCACACGACAGCGGACCAGTGACATTAATCATCTACGGAACACTTTTTGCCCTCTCCGCCATGCTCACCCTGAAATCCTACAACCGCATGTGTTTTTCCCTGTTTACACTTTCCTGCGCCACCAACAGCCATCAGCTTTTATCAAAATAGACGGCATGCAGTCTGCTCCAGACAAGCCATATAATGGCTTGCTTTTCCTCTAGTGGGCGTCTAATTTTTAACCATTCTCTATTTAATGGTACTTTTTACTCGCATTTTGCCAGAGTTACTAAAAAATTGAGGTCGCATGAACACACCCCAGTTACTTTCCGTCTTCCGTGCGGCACGCTTGGCCGGAATTTCCCGTGGCAGCCTGCAACGCAAGATTCACGACGAAGGTATCACCACCTTCGAAGGAAAAATCAGCACTGATGACCTGCTTGCACTGTATCCCACAACAGAACTCCAGCACGATTCAGAATATGAACGTGTGCAACACATCAAAAAACACGCCTTCGCCAACCGCTTGCGTGACCACCTGTTACCCAACCCCGATGTACTGGCCGACCGGGTGTTTGAATTAGGGCAGGAACTTGCCGCCACCCGCGCCCATCTGGCACAGTATCAAACTGTGCTGGAACAAATCACCACCCGTCTACACGATGCTGACGAGTCCCCCAGCAAAAAAGAAGTACATGGATTATTACACTGGGTAAAAGACACACTGGCTGAACCACCCATCCCCGATGACCTACACAAAAACCTATTCGTCAACGACACGGTACTGCGCATTATGGCTGCACATATCAAAATACAACCCAGCAACCACGAATTCTGGTTAGAAGGAAACGACTCCATTCTGGATGCCGGCGTGCGTGCCGGATTGGCACTCAACTATGGCTGCGCCAATGGCAACTGCGGACTGTGCAAAGCACGCATTATCAGCGGTAAAGTAAAAAAGACCCAACACCACGACTACGTACTCAGTGAAGCCGAAAAAAACAGGGATTACGTACTGATGTGCTCCTGCACGGCGGTAACCGATGTGATACTGGAAGCCCTGGAAGCCAGTAGTGAAAATGACATCCCCACACAAAAAATCGCCACCAAAATAAAAAGCATCGAGCGCCCCATAGACAACATATTGATCGTGCATGTACAGACACCCCGCACTCAACGGTTGCGCTTTTTTGCCGGGCAATCGGTTACCCTATCGCTAGACAACAAAACCAGCACAGACCTACCTATCGCCAGCTGTCCCTGTGACGACCGCAATCTGTTGTTTCATATTCCATGCCACCCAGACAAACCCTTTGCCCAGGCATTAATCAACAACAGTAAAAAAGGTGATATTCTCACGGTAACCGGTCCCCACGGACACTTTCTGTTTAATGAAACATCCAAACGTGCGCAACTTTATCTTGCCTACGGCGCCGGATTTGCCCCCATCAAAAGCCTTATCGAACACGCCATGGCCCTGGAAATAGCTGCGACCATGGATTTATTTTGGAGCGTGGATAAAAAAGAAAATTTATACATGAATAACCTATGCCGCTCATGGAACGATGCACTGGAAAATTTCAATTACCACCCCGTAATCAACACAGATGCGGTCGAGCACTTGCTGGCAAAACATAATAATCTGGAAACAGTAGACGTATACATAGCCGGCCCCGAAACCCACATCAGACACGCTAGCGAAAAACTGCGGGCTGCTGGTTTACCTGACGAGCAATTGATAACCTCTGCGGTTAACTAATCGCATACGGGTCGAGCAAAGAATAAACCCACCATGCTGAAAATTTCCCACAACGTCTCCATCCCTGATACTGAAATCGAACTGTCTGCAATCCGTGCACAGGGGGCTGGCGGCCAAAACGTCAACAAGGTTTCTTCAGCGATTCACCTGCGTTTTAATATCAACGCATCTTCCCTGCCCGACTTTTACAAACAGCGCCTGTTGAGCAAAAAAGATCAACGCATCAACAAAGAAGGCATTATTGTTATCAAAGCCCAGCAATTTCGCACCCAAGAACAAAACCGCGATGCCGCTCTTGAGCGTCTGCAAGCCTTGATTAAAAGCGTGGCGGTAATACCTAAAACCCGACGCCCCACCAAACCCAGCAAAAATTCCCAGAAACGGCGAATGGACAATAAAACGCGGCGGGGAAAAACAAAGGCACTGCGAAGGGAAGTTACAGACTAAGGAATGCGAATAAAAATAAGACACCCATCAAACAAAAATCTTGTTCAACTCCACCCCCATAAAAATTTGCAACAATTTAAAAACTATGTTTTTTCCAGACAAGGCAACAAACCGGAAATTCTTCGGCAAACAAACAGCTTTACTTGACCACATCAGTCCGGCGATAGCTTTCTCTGCTTTGTCTGGCTTTACAACATCCTCCGGTAATCACAGCCCAGAATGTCGGATAACTTTTTCACGTTAGCTTTACCCAGTACGCGCTTGTTGTTTTCCATTTCGGAGAAGTGGTTCTGGCAAATGACACGGACTGACTTAGGGATGATTTTACCCCATTGATTGTATTTCCATCTTAAAGGGAGTGGCCTTACCTTTTGATTTTTTAATATCCAATTCACCTACGAAAATAGCAAAAGGCAAGACCTGGCCCCTTAATTTACTGGCCCCTTAATTTACTCTCTATCATTGAAAGACTGCTCAGGATATCCCGAGTTGCCGATCATTCCTAATGGTCAACATGCCATGCTTTACAACCCCGAAGCAGCTCTATGATACTGGTCTTTCGCATCACAGAATGGGGGCTTCCAGGAGGGGAAACCTGTCGCCCTGCTTGTGTGGAAACTATCGAGGCTAAATCACTTCAGCTAATGCTTACGGCCTGCTGCCTTGCGCACGTCGTGCTTAACATTTGGGATTACTCCCGCCTGCCCGACGATGGCTACCCCGTGGCTGACCTGCCTTGACGGGACGGGATTTTCACCCGCTGGAATAATCGACCTGGCTCGGCCGCACCCCCCTTTTATCTCCCAGGAACTGCTACTGACTGCCCCTTTTTGCTTCCACTATTTAAAATAGAACTTAATGTATGGCATCAGGAAAGACAGGAGCAGTGCGAGCACGAACCCACCACCGAGAAAAATCATTAAAAGCAACGCATTTTTTTTTCCCATAACGATACTTACCTTTTTCTATTCAATATCATGCATCTGGTACGCTCTGCGCCCCAGGGACTGTTCCAGGAAAACTACTGCAGTCAAAACTTCCGATTACACCAAACGGCCTGTCTGGCCCCCAAACGTACCACTGCGGTTGACCATATTCGAAGGAGACCTCGCCACAATCATCAACACATGTTTCAACTCTCGTACAAATACTTACAGCAATTAGAGGCAAACTCGCACATTCCACACTACATATACATTCCGGAGATAAACCTAACGGATCCATTTTTTTCAGAGGATTCCCTTCAACATAAGCATAGGTATTCAGTCCACCATCCAAACCTATCGGGTCACTGGTAATATAACGTCCAGTCGATGGATCGTAATAACGGAAGTAATTGTAGTGTAACCGTGTTTCCTGATCAAAATACTGCCCCGGAAACCGCAGATTCACAACCGTGCTCACACCATCACCATCCGAATCATCATTGCCGCTGCTGCACCAAAGGCATCGCTCTCCCAGTTCCAGACGACAATACCGTTTCCATCGGTACCACGTCGTGGTGTGCCCAGATGATCGCTGTGCAGATAGGTAATAAACTCTGACGTTAACCCCACATCAATTTGCGCGATGGGGATGCTATTCCGATAGACGATATCTTTCATCGGTGCGCCCAGTTCATCGGTTTCACTGATGAGGCTGCCATTGAGGTCGTAGTGATATACCGTCGTACCACTGGCCGTTACTTTACGTGTGCGCTGACCTTGATAATTGTAGGTATAGGTGGCGATGAGCGATCCATTTTCGTACACCTTAAACAATCGTCCGGCGTTGTTATACTCAAAGGCGCGGGTGCCGTTTTGGTCACTGATACGGTTACCTGCGAGGTCGTGGCCGATGCTGCCGCTACCGAGAGTGTCGAGCTGGTTGCTGTTGGGCAGGTAGACACTGTTAGTGCTGGTAACCCCATCGGTGATCGCAGTACGGTTGCCGTTGAGGTCGTAAGTCAGAGTGTCGGCATTTTGGTTGGGCTGGTCGTCGCGAGTGAGTCTGTCTAACGCATCGTATCCATAATCGATGATGCCTGCATTGGTCACAATAATGTCAACATTTCCATTGGAGTCATAATTGTAGCTCCAAACTTCACTGGTAATTGGCGCTGTCGTACTGGTAGACGTAGCGACCTTAACAAGCCCTTTATCACCACGTCCCTCAATTTCCTGAGTAGAGCGTGTTTCATAAGAGTATTGCTCTGTACCATCGATTCTGTGCCAGGATTTTATCTCACCATCAACGACCCAAAAAAGACTGTCAGGCTTATTGTAATCGGATGGATTACTACCGCCTCTGGTCCATTGCCCTTGGGTCTCCGGGTATTTAAGCCATACTGCTTGGTGGCTCAGATCACGTAAACCAGCTTCAGACAATATCACCATGGTCGTTGTTTCTGTTGTAGCGGGTTTTATCACCTTGTTTGCCGCAACTGGGGATGCCTTTGCTTCAGAAGTATTATGGGTTTCTACCACAGGTAATTGATCTATATAAGCCAGTAATTTTTCAACCGCACTGGCTGCATTCACAGAAGAATTGCTCTCTGAAGCAGCGTCTTTCGTATCAGCCTTGGCAACTGTCGTGATTTTTTCATCAATTCCATTAACAGCAATCATTATGCCACTTTGATAGTGATTCTGAATTTGGGTGCCAGTTAATACCGTGTCGTAGATGGCGACATCATCTACAAGGCCGCTTCGGTACACGATGGCACTTCCTGCTGTCGTACCTATTTGCCAACCATAAGTGCTCCCCCGCAGATTTGTGGTTGTTGTAAGCGTTGTGCCAACCAGCTGCCCATCAGCCTAAAAGGGGCTCCTTAATTTCTTTCACTCCTTAAATCATGACTTATTTTTCTCATTTTCCCTGTCAATTTGTGGTGTTCAAGTGCTCTGAACCCTTGACTCCCTGTATTGACTGAAATTTTTCTTCTAATTTAAAATAATCATTACCTGTCTTATTGAAAAAAGAATAGTCACCATAGCTATATTTAAAAACTGGATTAGAAATAAAGTGTAATAAAGAAGCTTCATTTTTTATTTCTTTCATGGATTTCATATCCATAAAACCAGAGCTCACTGTAGATTGGAGAGAGTTTTTAGCTTTTGCATATTATTCCTTGTTCAAAAAATTAAGCAAATCAATTTGATAATTAGTTTGTGAATACACATTGGCTAAATTGATATTTAACCCGCTTATAAATGCAAGCCTATAACCTACAATAAATGCAATCCAAATTACACTTATAGCAATAGTTAATAAAATAAAATTCCTCTTAAATTTATTCATTTCAATTAACCTGAACTATTAGGTGAGTAAATATTCTTGAAAGGGGTCACCGCTTGAAAGTGAAAGGGATCAAGTTTTACCTTTTGCTATTTTCGCAAGCGAATTGAATATCAAAAAATCAAGAGTCAAGACCTGCCCCCTTAATTGTCCTGGTTTCTGGCCAACCAAGATAAATGAGGTAAGCATTGGGGTATTTTTCTGAGTCAAGTATATCTGTGTATTTTTCATTGAAAAACACATTCATTTTTTTCCAGTCATCTTGATGCCCAGATTTAGCAGCGAAGTAATCAACAAAGACAAAGGCCATTGACGTCGCCACAGCTCCATTTGGTTTCACGCGAAACTGCAATTCTCTATCAGCGGCATAAGCTTTAATATCGTCGATCTTTGGGAGTGTACATTCCAAGTGTTCCTTAGCCCATTGAGCACCTGTGATTTCGATGACAAGCCGTAGTCTCTCGTCAATACAGGTATGTTCGACGTGGAAAGGGTTCAGAAGGATAACTCCGTGCCTGGATTTAGATAGTAATTGATCCAGGAAGAGCCATCGCTCCTTTACAGGAATGTGCTCAAGAACATGGCACGAAACGACGTAATCGAATGAATGATCAGGAAACGGCAAATTCGTTCCTGAAATACCGTTAACTGCGGGCTCAACCAGACAATAAGTGACATCATCAGGAAGAAAAGAAGCAAGTTCTCCTTCGCCTCCACCAATATCCAGTATAGATAAGCTTGTCTTTTGTCTATGCGTGATAATCTCAGATGATAGCGTTTTAAACCGGAAGTATTGATTGTGATTCATGTACTTCGGGTCAGGTAGAGCGCTTCTAAATGCTGTTATATATTTCTCCACCTCCTCCTCGTCTGCTCCTAAGTACTGTGCTGTTTTTAGCTCAGCATAAGCCAAATAATACCTTCCTTGCTCTGATGCGAAGATCGCATACTTAAGATGCATGTTTGCGTTGAGCGGGTCTCCAGCAATCATACCCGCAAACTTATTTTTTCTACCAACAGTGAAAGCTCGCCGCTCTGACGAAAGGCTTTCATGTTGTTTGGGTATCTTTGTTATCTGAAGGCCAGTTTTCTTCAAGAGCTTTTTTGCTAATGCTTTGAGCATGTTATTAATTTCCTTGCTGTCGAACATCTAAACACTTATACCCCATATGCAGCTTAGCATAAGGTATAAATGCCTGGTCGAGTAGCCAAAGGGAACTTCCCCCAAAGGCTCTCACAGACACGGACGTGAATGTCTCCATTCATCCGGCTCCTATCATTCAACCATTCCACCCAAACTCTCTCCAGTGCGCAAAGATCCAC